>Ga0209187_1000561_pt1 | contig 59956 bp, 52 predicted proteins | sample BantaG_FD_187430 | JGI IMG/M metagenome (GOLD analysis project Ga0209187, IMG submission 187430) | Marine algal microbial communities from Bantry Bay, Ireland - BantryBay_4 metaG (SPAdes) (version 2) | ecosystem: Host-associated > Algae > Red algae > Unclassified | place: Bantry Bay, Ireland...
ATACTCCAGAAACTGTACAATAGATCTTTCCATTGGTACTTGCATTGTGGCGATAAGGTAGGAAGATCTGTTTCCAATATTTTATCTATGCCTAATTCATCCAGCGTTTCAAATACAAAATTAATACCACCAAAGGGGTTAATGGTCTGCTTACTTTTTACTATTTTCATACCTAATGATTGTAACATCACCAAAATAGGTGAAATCATTTATTCCGCAAAGTCTTTAACTATAAAGCTTTGCGGTTTTTTTCAACATAGACATGCGGATATAAGATAGCAACGAAGATGCTTGAGCAGTACGTTTGCAACGCAAAAAAAACACTCAAAAAAAACTTTACAACGAAGAACCGAAGCTTCCAATCTAAACCCAATAGTAGCGGTTATACCATTTGCGGCGCAGGCCTTGCAGCGTTGGCAAAAATGGTATTTGAGTGGATAGCGGGACTACCCTTTCAACAAAGCACAACTGTTCGTTTTCTAAATATTAATGCCTGTAGTTTTAAAGGCTTTCACTTTTTTACTCGGTAAGATTTGCAATTTCGACGCATCTTTTCTGTTTAAAAAATTTACAAACGAGGACAAGGTGGAGGATAAATATACAGCAAGTATTAAGGTATATTTATACCAAGTCGACGTTTCAATTTTTCAGGACCGCTTTTACTATGTAAAACAGCCACCACCACCACTCGCTTATACGCGGTACGGTCATCAGTTCGGTAAAATGCCGAATGAGGAAAACGCTTCATTTGAAACCGACGAAATTCGCCATAAACGACCTGATACATTGTTGGATTATTTTCAATGTGAACGAATTGGTCATAAAATTCAAGAAGAAAATCAATACCAAGTCCTTCTTTTTGAGATTCATACCATGCGACAGCATCATTTAAATCAAGCTGTGCAGAAAGTGTGGTGACAACTTCATACTTTTCCATATTTCTGCATCAGCTTATCCTTTACGACTTTCAATGGAATAGCACTATCAGGATTTTCTAAATAGTTTTGATAGCGCTGGTCCAATTCTGTCTTAACTTCTTTTGAAAGTTCGTTGTCATTTAGGTTATTTTTAAATATTAAAAAATCAACATAATCAACAACTTGTGGGAGCAAATCGTCTGGCAAAGTTCCTATTTTTTGATATAACTGTTCTGTATCAATCATGATAAATTTGTTGAACCACTAATTTACGAAATAATAACGGAAGTTGTATATTTTGCTGATGAACACATCAACCCCCACCTCATCCACGATCACAACAAGAATGCTTGAGCAGCGCGTTTGCAAGGCACAAAAAACACAAAAAATACCTTTGCAACGAAGCACCGAAGCCACCAATCTAAACCCGATAGGAGCGGTTATACCATTTGTGGCGCAGGCTTGGCAGCGTTGGCAATAATGGTATTTGAGCGGATAGCGGGACTGCCCTTTCAACAAAGCACTACCGCTCGTTTTCTAATTATTAATATATGTAGTTTTAAAGGCTTGTACTTTTTTACTCTGGCGAGATTTACAATTAGGCTAATATTTAAGGCTTTGATTTTAGGATATTATAAGCTACTCAGAAAGTCTGCTAATTAATTGCTGCGGGTTTTGTTTGGAATGCGTTACATCAACAATAATCACCTGCTTTTTACTTGCTTTAATATGGAAGATAATTTTGTAAGACCATTTTAAAACGCGTCTGTAAGTAATTTCTTTATCAGTACCAATTGAAGAATACCATGTCTTTCAGGCATTTTTTCTAATCCTTTTATTGCATTAAAAATACCTTTTTTAACTTTATCAGCCACTTGTTCAGATGCATTTTCTTCAAGATAATTTATAATATGGTCAATATTATTTTCAGCATAAGGTGTCAATATTATGTTGTAGATTTCATTCATTTTTATACTTTGCGACTACTTCTGCAAGTGTTTTTCCCTCGCCCCGCTCCACAGCCTCTAAGCCTTTTTTGTATTGTTTTTTCATATCAGCAGCATATTGAGGATTTCCATTTAGGTCATAACCAACAACTGCCTTATTTTGCTTTGTGATATAAGTATCTAACATAGCATAGATTGCTTGCACTAAATTTTCATCCTGTAAACTATCAATGTATTTATGTATTCGAGCTTTCAATTGTATTGTACTCATGCTGTTATTTTTAATTTCATCATTCAAATATAATGGAATTTGAGGAGAAAGAGTATTTGACTCACACCATCCAGTTATATTCTATGCTAACCTACCACGCATGGCACAGTCATTATTAAGTCAACCCGATTGCAGCGGTTATGCCGTTTGCAGCGCAGGCCTTGCAGCATTGGCAAAAATGGTATTTGAGCGGATAGCGGGACTGCCCTTTCTACAAAGCACAAGGGTTCGTTTTCTAATAATTAATACGTTTAGTTTTAAAGGCATTCACTTTTTTACTCGGTAAGATTTGCACCTAAAATCTATTGGGTTTAAACCCGATTAAATAAAAAGATATAGCGAAAAACGGGACTACCTTGTAAAGTTAAACTACACTAAATCTGCAATAGTATAAACTTCCAATGATTCAATTTTGTTAAAGTCTTTTTTATTTTGAGTTAGAATAGGCAAATTATGAACTAATGCAGTTGCAGCTACGATTGCATCGGCCGTAGCAATGTTTCTTTCTTGTTTTAATTCAATGGCTTTACTTATAACATCTGTATCAATGGGAAGCAGTCTAATTGCATTGAAGAAGTTTTCCAAATATCGTTTTTCAATTTTCTTTAATTGATGGTAGCCCAACACTTCAACCTTACGAATGGCGGAAGTTTGCAACTTAACTTCGTTATTTTTTAAATATGAAAGCAAAGCAGGATAGGTCAATTTAGAGGCATAAATGATGATGTTACTATCAATAAGCATAGTTTAATCTCTGAACGGAATTGGTCGTTCCTTTCTAATTTTTCGTTGCCATTCTACCGCATCATCAATATCTTTAAAACTATCAATTTTAGATAATTGCTCCAACCAATGGACAGCAGATTTCTCTTGCTCGTCTATTTCTAATACATTAATCTTCATTCGTTTAGCGAAAGAAAGCAATAAATCTAAATCTTTTTGATTTGATATTTCTAAAACTAATTTTGCCATTTGTCAAATAAGGTTAAAATTGCAATTTACCAATAATTATTGGCTAATTCTATTTTTAACTTCTTCGTGCGGAATTTTGGTGCTATTTTCATTTGCTGAAATTGCCATTCGCTTTTCTAACTTTTCAATAAAAATCAAACGCTCAATTAAAGCATCAACCGTAATAGCTTCTTCTTCAAAACCGTCAATATGGGCTTTTATCTTTTCTTTTGAAATTAACATTGTTTCTTTTAAGCCTAAAAATAAATAAAAATCTTTATTTGATAAGATTTGCAATCTTACCACATCTTTTTAAATAAGCAATGCCAGCATTTGAAATGCGATTCAGCTTTAGTTAAGCAACGCTACTTTTATCGCTCCCATTTCTTCAAATTATTTGCAAGCACTTGAATAAACGTAACCGTCCGTTTTAAATACCATCTAAAAAAATGGTATCTTGCATAAAATTATATTGATGGAACTCTTGAAACGTATTACAATAGACCCACAGGTATCGCACGGCAAACCTGTGATTAGAGGCTTGCGTTATCCGGTTGAGAGCATTTTGGAATACTTAGCAGGAGGAGATGCTATTGAGGATATTTTAGCCGAGTTTAAGGACTTGGAGCGTGATGATATTCTGGCCTGCATTGCTTATGCTGCCACCGCCATTAAAACTAAAAGTATTTTAATTGCCGATATAGTCGCTTGATATGGTTTTTATTATTGATGCTCATCTTCCGTACATTATTGTACAACAAATAGAAGCACTTGGTCACGAAGCTATTCATACTTGCGACTTGGAAATGGGTAACAAAACGCCCGATGAATTAATTAACGAACTCGCTGTAAAACGCAAGGCAACTGTGGTAAGTAAAGATGCGGATTTTTATAATACTTTCTTTCTGCACCGCAAACCACCAAAACTTGTAATGGTTAAAGTAGGTAATATGCGTTTGAAAGATTTAAGAGTTCTCTTTGAAGTTTCATTACCCAAAATCATTAACGCGCTTTCTGGATATGATTTGATTGAATTGCATAAGGATAAGATTATTGGGATAGATTGACTAAATCTTCTCACATGCACTCGCGTAATTTCGGTAGTTAATTTTAATAAATATCTTTTTTATCACCAATGGTAATTATTTCTACTAACAAAACATCGTCAAAGATTTCATAAATAATTCTGTAATTTCCTTTTCTGATTCTAAAGGCAATTCTTCCTTTTAATTTGATGTAGCCAAATGGGCGTGGATTTTTTGCTAAATCAAAAATGACTTTTAGTAATTGACTGGCAATTTTATCGTTAAGCTTATCAAGTTGCTTTTCTGCTTTCTTGCTTAACTTAATTGTATATTTACTCAATGTTTAGCTTCCGTTTTTTGAGATAGTCGGTAAGTAAAATTCTTTCCCCATTATCTTCTGCTTTAGCTTCATCATATAATTTGATGTCTTCAAATTGTTCTAAATCATCTAAAATTTTTGAGTATGCTTCAATGGGTAAAATAACGGCCAATTTTTTACCACTCTTATCAGAAATATATTGTAGTTGCTCCATATTAACGTCAAATTTAAACAAAAAAGGCGATTTCAGCAATGGTATTATGCTAAACCCCAAACTCGGTGAGATTTGCAACACCCTCATCCACGATCACAACAAGAATGCTTGAGCAGCGCGTTTGCAAGGCACAAAAAACACCCAAAAAAACCTTTGCAACGAAGCCCCAAAGCCACCATCCTAAACCCGATAGTAGCGGTTATACCATTTGCGGCGCAGGCCTTGCAGCGTTGGCAAAAATGGTATTTGAGCGGATAGCGGGACTGCCTTTTCAACAAAGCACAAGGGTTCGTTTTCTAATAATTAATACGTTTAGTTTTAAAGGCTTTTACTTTTCAATGTAATCGCTGCATCTTTTTAATTAAATGATGCCAGCATTTAAACCTATATGCTTGCTTCGGTGTATAAATGGAGGTACGACGAAATCAATAGGGATTTTTATTAGGGTTTTGTCTGGTGCCAAAAATATTGATGATAATTATTGTATTTCCTTTCTTGCGGAAATATATTAAGTTGTGCTTATCAATTTTAAAAAATCTTTTCGTCTTATTTTTAGAAGATGGTCTCTCCCAATTTCTGGAAATTTTTTAATTAAGCTGATTCTCTCATCCACATTTTCAACATATTGGCGTACTACCTTTTCGGATGATACTTCATTCAAGAAATCAATAATTTTAGTAAGTTTATTGCTTGCTCTTTTATTTCAAATTATTTTTTCAACCATTTGGCATACTTTTCCGACACTTTCTCGTGGCTTACCAAGTTTTCCATTTTTTCAGATTCTTCAATCGACAATTCCAATTCTTTTAACTGGCTTGCGGATAATTTGTCTTCAAGGTTTTGGCCTTCTACAGGTTCGTGAATAACTTCAGCAACTAATTTTTGTATTTTATGTAAGGTGTCTTTATCGTTTGTATTTGATATTAAATCTATTAAACCACCTTTTATTTCTAAAGCATTCATTTTTTATACTTAAAGATTTTTAATTTTTAAGATTACTATTTTTAAATGAAAGTTTTTAAGAGAACAAAAAAGACAATGTGAATTAGAACCTACACTCGTGCCACGATTTATTAGCTCAACTTTCAGTTGTGGAACGAGTATTTAGTCATCTATGCTTTTAAGTGCTTGTTCAATTTTTTCCCATTGTTCCAAAGCAATTTGCACGGCTTTTTTATTGCCTAACTTGTCAGTAACATATTCAATATTTATATCTTCCGTTATTATTTATTGTGTAAGATAGCAATTTAAAAGATTTGACTTGTTTATGCAATTTTTATCTACAAGAGATGACACCTCTCTAAAAATGACATTTCTTGGAGAAATGTCATTTTTCGAAAACACCAAAAAAAATCTATTCCACCAAAACTCTCACCCCTTCACTATGGCTACTAAACTCAGGCGCATACATACATTGTATACTCGTAATGCCATTGCTAAAATCGCCTTTGTGATAAACCTTTAAGCTGTACTCAAAAACATAAGTGCCGGGGTTGAGGCGATCCATAAAAAAGTTGGTGCTGGCATCTTTAGTGTTTTGGTAATAGCCCAAACCATCTTGATATTTGTATTGACTAATTACATTTACTGGTTCAAAACAAGCGGCACGCATATCTTTCATGTGAACGTAATCCATCGCTCGGTCAACGCGTAATTCTATTCTTACGGTTACTTTGTCGCCGGGGTTTAAGCTTGCCCCTGCTGCAAGCGGTTCTATCTTTTTGCCCGTGTCGGTTTTAATTTCTTTAAACAATTGTTTCTTTAAACTCAAAGGTGTTTCTGCAAAAGTGATCTTATCTAACTGCTCAAAATATTGCCAATAGACTGCTCCCCAAGCTACATTGTCATTCGGGTTGTTGACCGAAATTTCTGCCATCGAATCATCCATTTCATCGGCTGCCCAACTTTTTTGAAAGTAGCCCGTACATTCTTCTGCTTTGATTGTGGAAAGGTCTAAATCCTTTCCGCCCAATTTAATTTCAGCCATTTTGGTGTTGGTTAACATATCGCTGCCTCTGCGTAACAAAGCATAAATAGCTTCAACTGTGGCTTTGGTGGTTTTCCAATCTTGGGTTTGTTTTTGTTTTAAAAGCCAAACTTTCAAATCTTCTACCATTGGTTGGTCTTGGGCAACTTCTTCAAAAACTTCTATCATTAAGGCCTGCGTTTCAATTGGGGCTTGATGCCAATAATAGCCTCTGTCATATTTAAAATACCTGCCCATTTCTTCATCTTCTAAGGCAAATTCTTTTAAGGATTTTACAATGTCGTTTGGTGCTGTAGGTTTTTCGTAACGATGCAAAGCCATCGCAATTAAGCCTTTTTGATACAAACCAAAATCTGTCCAGTAAGTTTCGGCTTGACTGCTATAATAGTCAAAAGCTTTTAGTGGATTGTCTGCCACCAAAATATCTTTAAAGAAAGAACGAGTGTACAAATAATGAACCTGAATATTACCAACATGATTTTTGCTTAAATCAACGTTTTTAATTTTCTTCAAATTTTCATACTCCGTTTTAATTTCTCTATCTAAATATTGTATCGCTTTTATAATTGCTTTCCACAAGCGGTTGTCCGATCTTATTTTTTCAACACCCAAAGCATCTAACTTACCAAAGCCATTTATAATGTGTTGCGTAATGTAACGGTTTTCGCGCATGCCATCAAACCATGGGAATGCACCCGAAGACATTTGCATCTCCAATAATTTATTTACGTTGCTGGCATATTCACCACTCATCTTATTTAAATCAAATAATAAACCCACTCGTTTTTTGCGTTCACTTTCATCTTTGGCTTGCAACACCCACGGCGTTTCTTCCAATAATAAAGCTTTTAGTTTTTGGTTCTTTTCCAAGTTACTTACTAAGGCATCCGATTCGGTTTCCTTCCAACTATTAAACACTTGTTGAATTTTTGGGTTGGCATTGGCAATATGATTAGCTAAACTATTCGCATAAATTCTACTAAAAATTTGCTCGGCACAATCGTGTGGATATTCCATTAAATAAGGCAAGGCTTGCACCGCATACCAAGCTGGATTGCTGGTAAATTCTAAAGTATAGCTATGATGCTTTAGCGTTGACGAACCGTGATTTTGCATCTTACCAAAAACAAAATTTTTGCTTTGCTTAGCACGTACCGGAAGCGGCATGGTTTCGGTAACCAACATTGTATTTTTTAAAACGGGTAAACTGTTTTGTTCGCCATCACTTTGCTTACCTGCCTTTGCTAACACTTTGTAAGTCACCGCTTCCACATCATCGGGTATGTTTAAAGTCCACTCGAAATTATCGCTTCTGCCTGCCTCAACGTTAAAGGTTTTTTGGTTAGATGAGTTTTTAAATTTGTCATCAATGGCTTGCATCGTGTTGGCATCAAACAATTGCAAAACAGCGTCGCCTTGTAAGGTTTTGTCCGATAAATTATTCACCTTTCCGGTAAACGTAATTTGGTCGCCTTCTCTAAAAAAGCGAGGAGCGTTAGGTGTAATCATCAACTCTTTTTGGGTGGTCATTGCCTCTTCAATTTGAGCAAACAATAAATTTTGCGTATGTGCAAAGCCTAAAAATTTCCAACGGGTTAAAGCTTCGGGCGCATCAAAAGCGATGACTACATTTCCTTCCTGATCCGTTTCTACTTTAGGCATAAAGAAAGCCGTTTCGCTAAGGTTGGTGCGTGGGCTTACATTTTTAAATTTTTCTTTTGGGTTAGATGATTCTTCACCTTCTGTAATATTATCACTATCATCAATTACAACTTCATCTTCAACTATCATCATATCCATTGCTTGAGGTGCAGGTGCACTTTTTGCCATTCTCCGAGGACTTCCTGCAATCATTCCAGAAATTTCTACTAGCTCTTCTTGATAAAAAGAATAAAACCCAAACCAATTAATCTTATCATAATCTCTATAAAAAGAAGAACTGTACTCATTCCATTCATTGGCATATAATTGCGATCTGCCCAAAGCAAAACCAATATCAGTATAATTTATATTAGATGAATAAGTTTTTTGATCAATATTAAAATACCAATTGTGCGGTTTAAAAGCATCTAAAGAAGCATCGTACATGGCGGCAACCATTTCGGCCGCAACTTGTTCGCCTTCTGGTCCGCGAATTTTTATTTTCCATTGCTCGGCTTGGTTGGGTTGTAATTTATCTCTAAAAGAAATAAATTCCATATCCAATTTTTTGGAAGGATAAGGCACCGCAATAGTTTCTGATAAAGAAAAAATACGATTGTGTTTGATGGCTTTTAAATGAATGGTGAAATTCCCTTGATGCTTTTCTTCAACTGGTATGCGAATGATTTGTTGACCTTTCGGCACACTTATCCATTCATCTTTTACCAAATTATTTTGATGTTCTAAAGTGTAAAAAACTTGTACATTTTCATCGGCTGTACTAATTAATACTTCGACCTCATTTCCGACCTCCACGATGGAGTTTAAAACTTTAAATGAACAAATTTCATTGTTACTCGAAACATTGCTATCTAAATCTTGCAACTGAAAAACTTTCATCAACTCAATATCTTTTCCATTTTTATCTTTAGCAGTTAACTTCACTTCATATTTTCCAGTCTGCCAGTTTTTAATGTCGGGCAATTCAATCGCAAAATCTTTAGTGGTTGTTTGGTTAATGGTTTTTAAAGTTGCACCTCTTTTTCTTTGCTCCAATAAGTTTTCATCTGCATAAACATCATAAGGAAAATATTTTATATAATCTTCTTTACTAATCACAAATTGATCGGGCTGCTGCCAATACCGTTTTCTTAGCAATCTATTTGGTTCTTCTATTTTTCTAATCGCCACACTTATATCAGCAGGTTCAAAATTACCATTTAAGTTTTTTGTATTGATGCTAATGTTTAGCGTATCCTCTTTTCCAACCGTTTCTGGCACATTTAAAGAAACCTCTAAAGCCACATAACCCGCTTTAACCGTGGTGTTACATTCTTGCGTTTCACCTGTGCTGTCCATAACCTTTGCATTTATTTTATAAGTAAAAATGGGTTGCTGCTTTTCATCAATACTTAAATCGGGCAAAGCCTCAAAGTCAACCGTAAAATTACCGTTTTCGTCTGTTTTAGTTTTTCCATTTTTTATGATGGTTTTGTTGCTTCGTTGCGGTCGCCGCCAACTCCACCAATAGTATTGGTATGGAAAGTAATAAGTGCGTTCAACGCTATATTCTACTTCCACTTCATCTAAAACAGCACCAGCATAAGTGTTGGCTTTACCAGTAACTTCAACCATTTCGTTTAAAGCATAACTACCTTTTATCGTGTCAAAATTTGCTTCAAAGCGAGGGCGTTTGTACTCTTCTACCGAAATAGAATGATTACCAAATTCGCTCTGAATTTCAAACTGACCAGTTAAGTCACCTTGCGGTAATGTGAACGATCCGTTAAAAGAACCATATTCATTTGTAGTAAAATTTTGGGCCTCTACTTCCTGCCAATTCACATCTCGAAGTGTTACTTTAATATTTTTATTTTTTTCAATATTGTGTTTTTTATCATCACTTGTAATTACAATACCTTTAAAATAAACCGTTTGCCCAGGGCGATAAATAGAGCGATCGGTAAACCAATTTACTCTTGTGTAGGGTTCAGAATTTATTTTACTATAGCCTCTGTATGTTCTATCTTTATAAACAAATAAATCATCTTCATTGTTGAGTTCAATTTTTAATCTTCCATATTTATTAGTAGATGGATAAATGGTTTTACCCTGCTCATTAGTCGTAATAGTTTTGAGGAGTTTCCAGCTTCGCAAGCGAATTGTTCTATCATAATTATCTTCATAAACTTTGCAAATCACTTGAGGGATTGGCTTGCCCGAATCTCTATCTACTACAAATATTTCGGTATTTCCATTCTCTAATTTACGGTTAAAAGTTGCCAGTTCAGTTACCCAGAAACCTTTAAAAGCTACTGCATTTTTTTTATCATTAAAATCTGCATTATCAGAAACCATCAAATAATAATAACCAAGCTCCAATTCATCTACTTTAAATTCTACACTATGGCTGAGGTAATCTTTGGGGTCGGGAATAGATAAATCCCAACTATTAACAACCGTTTGTTTGTTTAACCAATTGATCGGTTTGTTTTGCTCCTTGTTTTCTAAACTTTCCTCATACTTTACTTTTACTATTTTTAAAAATACTTTATTTAAATTTTTATATGATAATAAAGCTCGGAAAGCTTGGTTGGGCAAATTCGCATCTTCAATTTCAAAATTTAAATCCTTTGTTTCAATCTGATTAATTAGAGCCTTGCAATTTTGAGCACCATAACTTTCAGGAAAATCATTTACTGCATCGGTACAAATTTGCCAAGCTCGTTTGCGGTAATCTTCTTTTTGGTTAGATGTCTTTTGTAATTGATTTCCATCATAATCCCGATCATTAGTTTTTGAGTTTAAATAGTTTGCCAATTCGTAAGCCGCTTGTGTATAGGCAGCATTTTTTTTGTACTGCTCAATCAGTTTTTCTAAAGCCTGTTCGTATGCAATATCTTTTGCACTATAAACAGCTTGGCTTTTCCCAAAGTTCAATCGCCGTAAAATGGTTTCTATAAGTGGCAATTTGTCTTTATCGTTTTGGTGAAAAGCCTCCAGCTTTTGAAAGGTTTTAACAGCAGCTAATTTTAAATTGGTTTGTTCTTTAGCTTTAAAAGTATGGTTAATAAAATCTTGACTTGTTTTAAAAATCGCATCATCACTCAATTGAAATTCATACACGGGTTTGTTGATTGAACTCTCATCATTTTGATAAAAATCAATTGCTCGGTTCGCCAAAAAATCAAACAACGTTGGTCGTGGATTTCCATTTTTTTCTCTAAGAGCAAGTATTATGATGTCTTTAAATTGTTCAACAGGTATTTTTTTTAAGATGCTTTCATTATGTAAAGCCAGTTGATGCTCAGTAATAATCTTCTCAAAAATCTGCGGTAAACTCCAAGTTAAAATATCGTCATTATCAAAATTAACCGTTTCTGTTCTGTTATAAAATTTATACCGATTGTTTTGAAAATATTGCCAATAAGCTTCGGCTAACATAGAGTGTAAAATGTTGCTTACAGGTGGCTCGTTGGCAGCAATTTCACTTTCTAACCGCTGCATTAAAACGGGCTGGTCTACTGCTTCTAATACGGCAATATATTTTAGTTGATGTATTAAGGCTTTCACCCTTTGCGGCGCATTGTTATCTACTTTTGCTTTAGCATAAATTTCGTTTACCACTTCGGCGGCAGATTTGGGCAGTTGCTTTTTTTCTAAAGAATCAACCTTTTGCCATAACTTTTTGTATTTGTTGTTATTAGGCATAGTAAAAGCGGTTTGTAAAAATATGTCCTTTTCGGGTTGCTGGGTTACTTCTTTTGATTGTTGTAATGCTTCTTTTGATTGTCGTACTGGTTCTTCTGCTTGTTGAAGTGAAGAAAATGATAAAATCGCCAAAAGCGTAATACTTAAAATACTTAGCACAAAAAACTTCCATTTCATAACAAATGTTTTAGTTATAACTTGGTAATGAGGTTTTTATTTTAACTTGCAAAGAATGTGACAAAGCGTTTACAATTGAAGTTGATTTTTATAACAACTTTCTAACCTGAAAAATATAATTAGCTCTATTGAAGATCTTAATAAAAGCACAAGTTTTATATTTTTTTAAACCTACAGATTACCCAAAACAACAAAAAGCCAACGGGGCCCAACATAAAACAACCAATTAAACATGGGATTACAAAGCCATGGTGAATCTGTTTTTTTTGTGCAGTTAGTAGCACCCAAGAACCAACTAATAAATCAAAAGCTAAATAATGAATCCAACCTATTAAAACTGCTTCTTGCGAGGTGAATAATTTCATTACATTTTCTAAACTATCAAAACCACCATTGGCATTAGGCAAGCCTTTAACCGTATATATTGCATAAACAATTGCCAACGAAACTGGAATGATGTAAGAACGGATTAACTTTTGCGTCCACTTCCATTTGGGCGCAACAATCATTAGTAACCATTGTGGTAAAACTATGGTGCTGCATATCGAAAATACTATTGAAGGAGTCATATTATATAATTTATTTCATAGTAAAGAAAACAAACAAGTTCAATAAAAATGGAAAAATTATTTTAATTATTAATCTCTTTTCCAAAAAGCACCTTTACCAGATTGGCGTAATTTAAAACCATTTCTTTCGTAAAGTTATTTGTTGTTGCAATTGTAAATTCAATCATTGTTTAATCAATATCAACTTTATCAATAGAAAAGGCGGGTTGATTATTTTGTCTACTGTAAATGCGTTTTAAGTATTCACCAATTACACCCAAACCAAACATTAATGCGCTGGCTAAAAAGAAAATAGAAACCATTAAAGGTGTGAAACCAAGTGGCGCATCATCTTTTAAAAACCTTCTTACAATATAAAACAAACCCAAGGCAAAACTTAGTATTGAACTTATAGCACCAAACAAAACCAGCAAGCGTAAGGGCAAAGTGGTAAAGTTAAATATTAAGTTAGCCGTTAGCTTAAACAACTTAATTATGCTATAGTTAGAATTTCCGTATAAACGATTTTTATGTTCAACATTTACATAAGCTACCTTTGAAGTATGCCAATGCATTAAACCATCTAAATAAATATTGCTTTGCTCGGTTTTAGTAATTTTGTCTCTTAGCTGTTTAGTAAAACATCTAAAAGCAGTTACATCTCCTTTGTTTTTAAATATTGAGCGGAATATTATCTGTACAATTCTGCTTGAAAAATTTCTAAAAAAATGATGTTGTTTTTTATTGTAAACACCGTAGCATAAATCAACATCATCACTTTTAATTTTTTCTGTAAGATGGGGTACTTCTTCTGGAGGGTTTTGGCCATCATCATCTATGGTAATTATAAAATCTCCATTAGCATATTGCAAGCCACAAAAAATAGCTTGGTGTTGTCCAAAATTTTTTGATAGTTTAATCAGTTTAACTTGGGTAGGATGTTGAGTCTTTAATTGCAACAATACTTCCCAGCTTTCGTCAATACTATAATCATCTATTAAAATTATTTCAACAGATTGCTTAATTTGCCCAAAAGTATTTAACAATCGTTCAACTATATTGGCTATGCTTTTAGCACTATTGTAAACCGGTATTACTACACTATGTAACATACATTGGCAGTAAACTTAGGCAAAATTATTAAATTAGATTATCGTTTGAAAAGAAGAAATTTTATTCAGCAAGCAAGTTTTTCGGTTTTAGCTACGCAGCTACCACAAAGCAACAGTTTGGCTATTAATAAAAGCAATGTAAATTGGCATGCAATTGCAAAGCAATTTAGGCATAGTAAATCCACCATAAATTTTAATAGTGGCAGTAGTGGTGTACTTAGTAATGCTACAATAAAGGCTTTACACAAAAATACAGCCGCCTTAGCTAAGCTTTCACCCTACAAAACATTTGAAAAATGGCAACCAGCAATTAAAAGTATTAAGCAACAATTAGCCGAAAGTCTAGCTGTTGAACTAACAGAATTAGCTATTGTAAGAAATACTACCGAAGCAATAAATATAATTTTGAGTGGATATAATTACGAACCTAATTCAACTGTAATATTTGCTAAGCACGATTATCCTTATGTAAAAAACACCATAAAAAATTTAAGCAGACAACATGGATTTGGCTACAAAGAATTAGATTTTAATATTGAACAATTAAGCGATGAAGCCATTGTAAAAGAGTACGAAAAAGCTATTGTCAACAACGTTAAATTTTTAATTTTAACTCACCTTACACATGCTATTGGTAGAATTTTACCAGTAAAAAAAATTATTGAAATTGCACATAAAAATAAGGTAGAAGTTTTATTAGATGCGGCACATGCTTATGCACACATTAGTCATTCTATTGTCGATTTAAATTGCGATTATTACGCTACCAGTTTACACAAATGGTTAAATGCGCCTTATGGAACCGGACTTCTCTATATAAAAAAAGATAAGATAAAAAACATTAAAAACCCTGCCAATGCTTATGACATTGAAAGCAACAACATTAATAAGTTTGAACAATTAGGTACCCGGGCTTTTCAAAATATTGTTGCTATACAGCCAGCAATTATATTTCATAATCAATTAACTATTGCGCTTAAACAAAAGCGTTTGCTAACATTAAGTAATTATTTTACAGATGCTTTAAATGCGGCTAACATTACAAATCTGGAAATAATTACTAAGCAAAATTTAATGCAATATGCAGGCATTGTCACTTTTAAAATTACAGGTGCTTCATTAAAAAAAATCACCAATTTATTGTTTAAAAAATATGGTATTATTGCAAAGTCAACAAGTTTATATAAAGGTTCTGGTATTAGAATTTCTAACAATATATTTATTTTAAAAAAAGACATTGACTACCTGGTTGAAGCCATTAGCACTATTAGTAAAACTTTATGAATTACAACACTTTAGTAAACTTTCTTCATAAAAATGTTTTAGTCAATTTAATACTATTATTCGTTTATTATTTGCTGGTAGTTTTACCACACGAAAAAGTAGGTTTATTAACCGTGAAAATTTTTAGTTCACTTGAAAGATCAACTTATAACTTAGTTGTACTTTGTATAAGCATATTTATTTTGCTTTTTACTCTTATAGTATTAGGTAGAAAAACATTGCAGCATCCTCAAAAAAAAATAATTATATTTTACTTGCTTAGCACTATAGCTTTTGCGGCTTTATGCATAAATGTTCTTTTTGTAATTAACATTGAAGTGGTTCATTTTTTTCAATATGCAGCTTTTGCTTTGTTATGTTATCCACTCACCTTAAATTACAATCAATCCCTTATTATAAGCACTTTGGCTGGTGCTTTAGATGAAGCTTATCAATACTTCTATCTCGCCCCACAACGTACCAATTATTTTGATTTTAATGATGTTATAATTAATTTAATTGGCATAGCTTTTGGCTTAGTTATTATAAAAATTTTTAAGCCAGCAAGTAAAACATTTAACCTTAACCAATTTATAAAAAGCCCTGCCTTTATTTTAATTGTTCTTGTTTCAGCTATAACTTCAATTGCCATTTTCACCAACTTACTTGGTATTTACCACACCAACACCGAAGCACAATTTTTATTGGTTAAAAAAGCCTTTGATAGTTTTTGGATAACCGTTCACCCAAATATAACTTACCACGTAATGTTACCTTTAGAAGGAGTATTAATAACAGTTGCACTTTGGTTATTTTATTGGCCGCTTGGAAAAGAGTACGTAAATTTAAAATAGTATGTTTATAATACGAAAACAAAAACAGATTATTATCTGATTATGGCTGCAACAAATTGTGCTTCATGTTTAGAAGTTTAAGTACTTTTAAGGCACACAAGAAAATACTATGATAGCTCAATCTAACCTTCTAACCCAAACATTCCGGTAACTCACCGGATTGCCATGATCCTGCAACTGAATCGCTCCTTCGCTGTGTGCCACATTTTTGGGCATACCAATATATTCTGTAGATCCGTATAATTCTACGTTATTTTGTATAAGTACGCCATTATGGAAAACAGTTAAATAACCAGCACTTACTTTTATACTATCTTTATTAAAAACAGGTTGTGTAAAAATAATATCATACACCTGCCATTCTCCTGGGGCACGCATAGCATTTACTAAAGGTAAATGTTGTTTGTAAACTGAGCCGGCTTGTCCGTTACTGTAGGTTCGGTTTTCGTAGCTGTCCAATATTTGCACTTCGTAGCGGTTTTGAAAAAACACACCGCTGTTGCCGCGGCCTTGTCCTTCTCCTTCAATAGCTGTTGGGCTTCGCCATTCAATATGTAGTTGTACGCTACCAAAATTTTCTTTAGTTTGTATATCACCTGTGCCTTTTGCTACGGTAAAATAATCGTTTTCTATTTTCCATTGTGCAGCGCCTTCTTTTATTGATTCCCAAGCATCTAAATTTTTACCATCAAATAATATAATGGCATCCGAAGGTGGCGCATTTTCAGGTGCTTGCACTACGCGCGGTTCTGGTTTCCAAACTTCGGTAACTTCTGGTTTGGTAATTTGGCAGCAAGCATTTAAGGCCACAAATGTAAAAAGTGAAAAAGCTATGTATTTCATTATAAAAAAAATTATTGCTTAATTAAGCAGACAAATATAATTAAAACTTACTCGACATTTTTCTTCTAAAAAGTCTTCTTCATCGTAACAAAAATCATCACTTTTCTTTTGCATCGGAAAAGACCCTCATTTCTTAATTGACGTAGAACTATTTCGAATTTATTTTAATTTAGTTTTCTATTTAATTCCTAAAATGGCATTGTTTAGTTGTTCATTATTATTACCTCCTGCAAAATCATCAAATTTTTTTTCGCTTACATTTATAATATGCTGTTTAATAAATGGAGCTCCTTCTGCTGCACCTTGTTCTGGCGACTTTAAGCAACATTCCCATTCCATAACGGCCCAACCTTTATAACCATATTGGGTTAGTTTAGAAAAAATAGTTGTAAAATCTATATGTCCGTCACCTAAAGAACGAAATCTGCCAGGCCGGTTTACCCAATCTTGATAACCACCATATACACCACTTTTTCCTGTAGGATTAAACTCGGCATCTTTTACATGAAACATTTTAATATATTGATGATAATGATCAATAAACGATAAATAATCTAATTGTTGCAATTCAAAATGGCTGGGGTCGTACAAAATATTTACTGCTGCGTGGTTACCAGTTGCCTCTAAAAATCGTTCAAAAGTAATTCCGTCGTGCAAATCTTCTCCTGGGTGAATTTCATAGCAAATATCCACTCCTTTATCTTTTGCAAAATCTAATATTGGCAACCATCTTTCTGCCAATGCTTTAAACCCCTGTTTTACTAAGCCAGTTGGTCGCTGTGGCCAAGGGTAAACGGTATGCCACATTAAAGCTCCCGAAAAAGTAGCGAGTACCTTTAATTCTAAATTATTACTAGCCTCAATTGCTTTTTTTACTTGTTTAATAGCCCATTCTGTACGGGCTTTGGGTTTGCCTTTTATATTATCTGGGCAAAAATTATCAAACATTACATCGTAGGCAGGGTTTACCGCTACCAGTTGGCCTTGCAGATGGGTAGAAAGTTCTGTAATTTCTAGGCCACATTCTTTAATGGTACCTTTTAACTCATCACAATAGGTTTTGCTTTCTGCTGCTTTATCTAAATCAATTAAAAAATTTTCCCACGTAGGTATTTGTATGCCTTTATAGCCTAATTCGGCAGCCCAAAAACATATATCTTTTAAAGTATTAAACGGTGGTTTATCATCTACAAATTGAGCTAAAAAAATAGCTGGTCCTTTAATTTGACTCATATGTTTATTAAATTTTAAATGAAGATAAAAAATCATTAATAGTTTACATAAGATCCATAAAACATAATTTTGCCACTAAAAATTAACGTAACTTTTCAGTAGAGATCAGAAGTCAGACCGCTTCGCTGTCAGACGTCAGATAAGTTCGGTTGAGTGAAGTCAAAAACGATCTTTTTCGCCCAAATTATGTCTGACGTCTAACGTCTGAGAATGAAATGATCTGATTTCTGATTAGTTACAAATTAACTATTACTATTTTTTATACAGAAAATTAAACAAAATCAAGTAGTTAGCTATTTTGCCAATACTTATAAACTAACTACTAAAACTACATTTATTAGTCAATAATGCGTAATTTTGTATTTGATTATAGTGTTTAAACTGTAAAGAAATTTTTTTGTCTAAAATAATGGCTTTTACTTAAACTATTCACTATAAAAATCTATAATAAATTATGAAGTTTGATATTTTATATTATAAATTTTCTACTTTTAAAGCTATAACTTTTTTAGCACTATGTTTTTTTGGCTTCTCTTCAAAAGCGCAAAACAGCTGTGGAAATTACGCAGGTTCCGCAATGCCTGACAAATTGGTTTGCTTTGGTGAAATAGCTTATGGCAATTCAATGGGAGTTAGCCTAAATAGCAATTCAGTTATTCAATATTATTTACATAACAACAATATAAACAGCCCTATAGATTCTAGCCAGTTTGGTTTTTTTGTAAATAACGGAAATTATCCTTTAAATATTAATTTATTTATTACAGCAGTTGTTGGGCCGCCAAATAGTGTTGGTTCTCCAATTTTAAATGATGATTGTACTGATATACAAGATGAAGGCACCAATGTTGTTTTTTTAGATGAAATAATTATTGAAAGTAATTTTTCTTGCGCTGGTGCAAATGCAGAAATTACATACAAAGTTAACGGAGGGTTACCAGCATTTGATAGCAGCCCATTTAGCATTAGTGGCGATGTTGTTAATACTGTTTCTGCTAACATCAGTTATTCTTTTGTTAGTTTTGGTGTTTTAGGCAGTTATACTATTGAAGCAAACGACAATAATAATTGCAATGCTACACAAACAGAGCAATACGATTGTCAGTTACCAGAAAACATTGATTTAGCTTTAACAAAAAAATTAGGATCAGGTCAACCGCAAACAGTTACTGCTGGTAGCAATATTGTTTTTCAAATTGAAGTAACCAACCAAGGCAACATTTCTTTAAGTAACGTTAGAATAGCTGATTACATACCCGCTGGCTTAACTTTAGCCGATCCTAACTGGTCAATGGTAAACAATTATGCACAAACAACTATACCAGGAATTTTACCTCCCAACAGTACTACAGTTGTTAGCATAACTTTAAATAGTATGCCAACTAACCAAACCATTACAATACAAAATGTAGCTGAAATTTTACAAGCTGAAAAGCCAGACGGAACAACTATAACAAATGATGATGATAGCCAATTTGATAATGACTTAAATAACGATGGTATTGCCATAAATGATGTTATTGATGATATAAATGATGAAGATGATCACGATATAGAAAACATTATTATTGAACCGCTTGCAGTTTGCTTAGGCGTTGCTGGTACTATGCCTGTAGATACTGTATTTGCTTGTTTTGATGAAACCATTACCATTACTGAAAGTAATTCTGAATTAGATGCAAATAGAGATGTTGCTTTTTACGTATTGCATGATAGCCCTACAAATGTTATAAACACAATAACTACAACTAACGCTAATGGGTCATTTAGCAATCCTGGTAATACAGATTGCCGGGCTTTTTATATTTCGTATGTTTTTGGGCCAGATAGTGGAGATGGTACACCAAATTTAGAAAATGAGTGCACTATTGTGTTACCTGGTACACCAGTAGTATGGTTAAATCAAATTACAATAGGTAGTACCTCTACCTGCGCAAATGATGGTAATAGTTTTACTATAAATTATATAGTTAATGGTGGCTATGCGGCCTGTTTTAATTCTACTTATACAGTAGGTGGCACGGTAAGTACTGCGCAAATTAATCTTTCAGAAAACATTGAAGATCCTCAAATATTTAGTAATAACAGCAGTTATACCATAAGCATAAAAGACAATATTGGCTGCACAACTACAAATTCTTATGGTCCTATAATTTGTGCAGATCCAAACCCCTGTAGTGATATTGTAAGTGGTATTATGCCAAGAGATACAATTTTTGCTTGTGCAAGTGAAAGTGTTACTGAACAAGAAGAAGGTAGTGTTTTAGGGAATAACATAGGATTTTATTATCTACACGATAATTCTGGTAATGCCTTAGGAACTATATATGAGAAAAGTGCAGTCGGTGAATTTGACGATTTTGGAAACTACTGCCAAATGCTTTACATCTCTTATGCAATTGGGCCAGATAATGGCAATGGAGAACCAAACCTGCTAAATGAATGTGGAATAGTATTGCCAGGCACACCAGTTATTTGGGCATCTCCAATAGTTTTTGAAGTTGATGAAAGCTGTAATACCGAAACAGGAATGTTTACTTTCGATTACAACATAAATGGAGGATTTGCTGAATGCTTTAACAGTCAATACAATTTAAGCGGTGATATTAATACCGCCATTGCAGAACCAACTTTTAATTATCTAAACAATACTCCTTTGCCTGGTGGAGCTTCTTATACAATAACCGCAATTGATATTTATGGTTGTTCCAATACTTCTAATAATGGACCAATTACTTGCGAATCAATTAACCTTTGTAATAATAGTAGAGGTAGCATGGGTGATGAAACAATTTATTCGTGCGCTGATGAGCGGATTACATCTACAGAAACTGGTAGTGTGTTAAATGCAGACGATGTATCATATTATGTTTTGCACCAAGGCAATTCTAACGCTTTAGTTAATGTAATTAATACAAATTCTACTGGCACATTTATTAATCCGGGAGCTCAATACAGTTGCAGCGATTTATACATATCTTATGTTTTTGGTCCTAATAATGGAAATGGCCAACCAGCTTTAACAAGCCCTTGTACGCAAATTTTAGAGGGAACTCCTGTAATTTGGGCCGCTCCAATTGAAATTAACACTATTGAAGATTGTAACGAAGAAACAGAACAATATAGATTTAGCTATACCCTAACCGGCGGATTTCCAAGTTGTATTGGCAATAACTATTCTGTAACTGGTGATGTTACAAACAGTTTGGCAATTCCCAATCAAGTTTTTACAGAACCTACTTTATTTGATGATGGTTTTGCATACACTATAAATGTAACTGATGAAAAAGGCTGTTCTACCAATTATACCAGCCAATCAATTGCCTGTATAAACCCAAATCCATGTAGTAATAGTGATGCTGGTGAAATAACTTTAGGAATACTATATTCGTGCGCAGATGCGTCGATTGATTTTAACATTGACAACTTATCAATAAGCGATAATTTTGTTGATGATGGTGATGTTGATGGCTATGTTTTACATGATGGAGATCCTACAAACATTGATAATATTGTAACAAAAAATACCGATGGCATTTTTAACAATCCGGGAAGATCTTGCGAAATATTAACCCTAAGCTACGTTATTGGATCAGATGATGGTACTGGTTTTCCAGAACTAACCGATCCTTGTACAAAATTTTCAAACAACATACCTGTAATTTGGTATCCTAAGGTAAATATATCTTCTACTGCTACCTGCGATGAAACTACTGGTAATTTAATTGTAAATTTTAATGTAAGTGGAGGTGCTTCTGCTTGCGAATCGTCTACTGAATTTGACATAAGCGGAGATTACCAAATATCAAATATTACAGCAGGTGGTTATACTATTCCTGAACAACTTTCTGGTAACCAACCTTATCAAATTATTGCTACCGACGATTTTGATTGTACCAGCACTTTTACAAGCGAAATAATTGATTGTAATCAGCCAGATCCATTTTGCGGCAATGTACTTGGTAGTATGCAATTTTCAAATCAAATAAGAGCCTGCGCTGGTACTGAAGCATCTGCCCAGCAGCAAAATACCGTATTAGCAAGCAATAGCATAGGGCAATACTATTTACATACTAACGATAATAATACTTTAGGAACACAAATAGCAAATAGTAGCTCTGGTGCATTTGACGATCCGGGCAAAACATATTATTGCGACACCTTATATATCTCTTACGTTATAGGCCCCGAAAATGGAAGTGGCGAAATTGACCTGCAAAGCGAATGTACTTTTGTTTTACCAGGTGCACCAGTAGTTTGGTCGGCTCCAATAAAAATATTTACTAATGAAGTTTGTGATGTCGCCACAGGTGAATACAAAATAAATTTCGAACTCTCAGGCGGTTTTCCAGAATGTTTTACAAGCGCAAGTTATGATGTAACTGGCAGTATTAATAAATTTGGCTTGTCGCCTGGCAATTATGTGTCTGATAATGCTTACCAAAGCGGCACCACCTACGATATAATTGTTAAAGATGATTTTGGTTGTACTGTAAACTACGAAGAAATTAATGATGTAAATTGTGATGTAGTTACTTATTGCTTTAATCAAGCGGGTACTGCTAAAGAAGCCAGATTTGTTTGTTTTAGTGGAGAAACCGATGGCTCTGTTTTAGATACATCATCAGATTTGTATTATGAAATTATTTACGTTTTACATGATGGTGTCAATTCATTAGGCACAACATATAATTATAGCTTTGATGGCATATTTGCAAACAATGGTTCTGCTCCTCGAAATACGCAACTTTACATTTCATCTATTGTTAGCATATTAGACGAAGATAATATGCCAAATTTTGATGATATGTGTACCGAAATAATGCTGCCTGGCACGCCTGTTGTTTTTTTAGATCAAATTGAAGTAAGCCCATCATTAGATTGCGATGATGAAACGGGAATTGTACAAATTTCTTTTAATCCTACTGGAGGTTATCCAGCATATATAAATAGTGGAACTTTTTATAGCATCTCCATAAATGGTGATTTCTTTGGTGATATATCGTTTAACAATACGGGTTTATCCGAAATTTCGGCAAGTAATTATGAGTTAACAATAGAAGACGAAAATAATTGTTCGCTAACAGTTGGTGGCCCAACCAACTGCGGTAATCAATTTTGTTCAAATCAATTAGGTAGTCAGCCGCAAGAGGCATTTACCCTTTGTGATAGGGAAAGTGTAAATGCCGCTGTTGAAAATTTTACTATTACTGATGAAGCGCAGTTAATATATGTTTTACACAACAGAGCTAATGTAATTGGTGAAATTTTAGATTTAAATACTACTGGTATTTTTATTAATAATGATGCTCAATATCCTTTAAATACGCAGCTTTATGTTTCTGCTGTTATTGGCACACTTGGTGAAAATGGCTTACCTGATTTTCTTGAACCTTGTACAATTACCAACTTACCAGGTACACCTGTTACCTTTTTACCTGCAGTTACTGTATTAGATGATATTCAATGCGAATCTGATAACGATGAAATTACAGTTGTGTTTAGCATTTTAGGCGGTAGTGGGCAATATACAATAACTGGCGACTTTACAGGAAACATTATGCCACCAAATACTTTAGGTATTTTTACCTTGCCTAGCTCAGCTCAAAACTATGCCTTAACTATAACAGACAATAGTAATAATTGTGAAACATTAATAGTACGTGCTACAGAATGTATACCAACTACCTGCAACAACAATAGTGCGGGTAGCGTTACTCAATTTTCGCAATTTTTGTGTAATAACGAAAGTGTAAATGTTACAGCTCAAAATTGGCAAGCAAGCGATGATTATTTTTTATATTACTTTTTGCACGATGGTTTTAATAACATTGGAAACATAGTTGATTTTAATACTACCGGCACATTTATTAATAACGGACAATATGAGGCCAATAAACAGTTTTACGTTTCATCTGCAGTAACTACAAGTACTGGTGGAAATCCTAACCTAAATTCACCTTGCTTTATTGCAGCATTGCCAGGCACCCCTGTTATTTTTTATGATCCAATTTCAGTTTCAATTGTTGAAGAAGCTTGTAATATAAATACGGGTAATTACACAGTTAGGTTTAGTATTAGTGGCGGAGTACCATCCTTCAATAGTTCTAAATTTTATACTGTAAGTGGCATTTTAATCAGCAATAATATTACCGCTGGGCAAGTAGTTACCACAGCACCACAATCTGTTGCTGATTATATTATTATTGTTGAAGATGATAATAATTGCCAAACCACTTATGAAAAAAATGATGTCAATTGTACACCTGACTGTCCTCAATTTAACAACCAAAATATTAGAAACGTAATTAGCCCTAATGGAGATGGAATAAACGATAGTTGGTCTGTACCAGCATTGAGTGATTGTTATCCAAACCATAAAATTACTATTTGTAACCGTTGGGGCGACAAAGTATCGGAAATAGAAAATTGCGTAAGCGATTGCTGGAACGGAGCAGTTTCTAAAAATGGAGAACCTTTACCAACTGGTGCTTATTATTATTATATTCAACTAAATGGAGATAATAGTACAGAAGATGAAATTGTTACTGGTTCAATAACTTTAGTTAGGTAATAAATGAAGGTATTTTATATAACCACTAGCTGTTTAGTATTTTTTTTAATGTTCAATTTCAGCAATATGGGTAACAATGGTATAATTAACAAACAAAAAAACGTACTTGGTGAAAATTTAAAGCTGTGTTGTAACGAACCAAAAACTGGTTTTTACCGAGATGGTTTTTGTAATACTGGCCCGCAAGATTATGGTACACATACCGTTTGCGCAGTAATGACGAAAGACTTTTTAGACTTTACCCTTACTAAAGGCAATGATTTATGTAGCCCAAAGCCACAATACAATTTCCCTGGTTTAAAGCCTGGCGATAAATGGTGTTTATGTGCTTTAAGATGGCACGAAGCTTACAAAGCTGGTTACGCCCCTAATGTAATTTTAGAGGCTACCAACAAAAAAACTTTAGATCATATACCAATTGAAGCATTAAAAGAAAAGGCAATAACAAATAATTAATTTGTTAAACAACCTAAACATAGGCTTTGATGCTAAACGTTTGTTTAATAACACAACTGGCTTAGGCAATTACAGCCGAACTTTAGTAAGTAATTTACACAAACATTTTCCAACAAATAAGTACAATTTATTTTCGCCCAAAATTAAATTGACAACGTTTAATAAAGCATTTACAAACAACTCACATTTTAATAAAGTTACGGCAAGTACCATATTTAAAAATTATTGGCGAAGTTATGGAGTTAGCAAAATCTTAAAATTAAATAACATACAAATTTACCACGGCCTAAGTAATGAACTACCTTTTAATATTAAAAAATACAAAACAAAAAGCATAGTTACAATACACGATTTAATATTTGAAAAACTACCCAACACTTACCCTAATTTAGATCGTATAATCTACCGTTTAAAGTTTAAAGCTAGTTGCAAAAACGCCGACAGAATATTAGCCATTAGCCAAAGTACCAAACAAGATATTGTTGAATTATATAACATTTCACCAAAAAAAATTGATGTAGTTTACCAAAGCTGCGACAGCATTTTTTTTGAAACAGAAAATGATGCATTTAGTTTAAATGAATTTAAAAATTTAAACTTACCAAAAAATTATCTTTTATATGTTGGCAGCATAAATCCTCGCAAAAATTTAAAAACGCTATTAGAGGCATTAGCAATATTAAAACCCACAGCGCAACTTCCATTGGTAATTGTTGGTAAAGGCAAGCAATATCAAAAACAAATGAAGCAGCTTTCGCATCAGTTAAAAATTAACCATTTACTTTTTTGGTTAGATGCTGTGCATAGTAACCATTTGCTAAAACAACTTTATCTAAATGCCGAAGCTTTAATATATCCATCAGTATATGAAGGTTTTGGCTTGCCAGTAGCCGAAGCGTTGCTTTGTGAAACACCCGTAATTACTGGCAACAATTCTTCCTTAAAAGAAGCAGGCGGCTTATCGTCTTACTATGTGAATGTTTTAAATAAAGCCGAAATTAAAGAAGCAATTGAAACCGTTTTACACGATAGTGAATTGAATACCAAAATGAGAAAAGTGGGTTTAGAGTATGCGCATCAAAATTTCAACTCGCTAGTTACTTCAAAAAACACCATTACTACTTATCAAAAAACGTTGAATAGCTAAGTATCCTTTCTTTCTTTATGTAAATACCACAAATATTGCTCTCGTAAAAAGCGTTCTTTTGCCAAACCTTTCGAAAGGAAATAGCCAAATTCTCTATTAAACAAACCTCCTTTTAATACAAACAATTTAAAAAATTGAAATACGGGTTTTGTATACAACTTAAACAAGTTAGTGGTTTTGCCAGCATTAAATTTTTCTTGTGCAATAGCTTTAGCGTATTTTTTTTGCCGCTCAATAAAATCCACTTTATTTATATAACTGTAGTGAATTAAATCACCAGTTAAGTTTTTTACCACCACCCTGCTTTTAGCTTTCGGATGTGCGTGTACAGAGCCGCCTGCCCATTTTATTGCCTCCTTTTTATATAAGCGTAATTTTTTATCAGGATACCAACCACAACATTTAACAGCAATATGACCTATATAGTTAAGCCGGTTCATTTTAAAAGCGCCAGTTTCTATATCGCCGCTGTTTTTAAATTGTAAAATGCTCTGTTGTAATTCTGTTGAAAGTCTTTCATCAGCATCAATATTTAAAACCCAATTATTCGTGGTTTTACTATCAGCAAATTCTTTTTGATTTAAAAAATTAATAAACAAATTTTTATAAATTGAACAATTAAACTGTTCTGCAATTGCTATAGTTTCATCACTTGAAAAACTATCTACCAAAACAATTTCGTCCACTACATTTTGTAAAGAGCTTAAACAGGCCTTTATGTTTTTTGCTTCGTTAAAAGTAATTACAGTAGCAGAAATTTTAATGGGCATAACCTGTTTTTACTTTATTATAAAAAATGGCCATTAAACTAAATACACAAAAAATGGCAACACCAAACTGCATTTCAATAGTGTTTTCGGGTATAAAAGAAACTAAGTTTATTGTAGCGGTTGCTAATAACAAATCATTATTTAATAGCTGTTTTATTGGGTAAATTTTAATTAACCAAATAATAAAAAACAATAAACCTAACATGCCAAAACTAAGTGTTACATAAACAAACTGATTGCTGCCATACAATTTTTCAATATTTGGATATTGAGGATAAAATTGTTGGTATAGCTTATTAATTTTTGCTCTAGGGCCACCTGTTCCGTAGCCCAACAATGGTTTTTCTTTTATAGCCTTAAAGGCAAGTTCATAGGCAATCAAACGCTTACTATCAGAAAGATGCTCTATGTTGCCTTTGTTTTTATATTGCTTAAAATCCCAAATAGTGTTGTTAATTTTATTGTAAAAAGGATCAACTGTAAAATAAGCACCTATAGGCAAAGTTAAGCAAATCAAAATTGCTATAATGCCATATATTTTTTTATTGGCAGTAATAAATTGTTTAACAGCTAAAATAAAAAGCACTACATAAAAAGCAAGTATACCGCTTCTGCCTGCATTAAAATGTAGTAAAATAAGGCAAAAAATACTTAAAAAGAAAAGCGTATATTTTTCTAATTTGGGCCAGCAGCTTATTGGTTTGTTTATAAAATAAAAAGAAATAAATATAGCGTTTGCAATAAGTAAACTATATCTAAGATGATTCATTGGGGTTTTAATGTAGCGAGGTAAGTCGGTGTTAATGGTTCTAATATTGTAATTGATAATATAATCTCCAAAAGTGAAAATGCCTGATATAAAAATTATCAATAAAAAAAAGTAATATAAATATTGATAGGTTTTTTGAGTAAACAAGGGCAAGCATAAAAACCCGAGTGATAAGCCTGCAAATGGTAATTTCTCAACAATATCTATACTTGCTCTACCAATTGAAGGCGAATAAATAGTGCCTAAACAATACAACATAAAAAGCACACTCCACCAATAAGCCAAAGGTGTACTTAGGTACTGCTTTATATTTTTTTTAAAATTGAGGTTAATTATTGCCAATGCTGGGAGGGCAATCATACCACAACTTAAAGCAACTCTAGATAAAAAGAACCCAATAAAAATGGAAACAAAAGCCAATATGGCGATTATTTTCCTATGCTTATCTGAGAAGATTAAATTCATTACTACAAAACTAACGAAATAGATAGTTTAGAAATTATAAATTTATAATATTCATCTAAAATAGTGTTATTCAATTCACTTCGTATACAATAATTAAGCAAAGTATTTAACAAATGTAAAATGTTAAAAATTGGTCTGAAAATATTTATAATGTTTTTAAAAAAATCATGACAAAAATCAAACCCTTCATCTCAATAGCTATCGGAGCTGCTCTGATTACAGCAACATTCTTTGACGACTCCCCAAGGAAGATTTTACATTTATGCTTGTAACTATTCAGTAAAATTCAGTTAGTTTATACACAATTGCTATTAAACAATTAATAAGTATATATGGTTATTTTGATAAATTCATATTATAATCCTGATCTTTGATGAGAGATTAAAAGGTATTGACAGATAAACAAATCATATCATCATTATTAAGAGAATTAGAGGTTTTCAAGGAAGAAACCTCAAAAGTAATAAGGGATTTTTGAAATTTATTGTAACACCAATAGTACCTTTTGATAATAATCAGGCAGAAAGAGATTTGAGGATAATAAAATTAAAACAAAAAATATCAGGTTGTTTTAGGCAACCAGGTTATGCACAAATCTTAGCCAGAATTAAATTTTTAAATGGCTTTTTGTTTTCGGTTATCTTACACATATATCGCTAATTAAATATATAACGAATATTTGGGTTAAACAAGTATATAGTTGCCTGAAATTTTAAAAGAAAATTTGCTTGTAATATAATAATAACGTATTTTTACGTTTTAAAACTTAAAATTACGTTATTTAACTGAATTTCCAATAATGAAAAGTTTAACAAAAACAGAAGAAGAAGTAATGCATATAATATGGCAATTAGAAAATTGCTTTGTAAAAGATATAATTGCCAAGTTGCCAAAACCCCAGCCACCTTATAATACTATATCATCGGTAGTGCGCATTTTAGAAAAAAAAGGCTTTGTAGCGCATAAAGCTTACGGTAAAACCCATCAATATTATCCGGTTATTAATAAATCCGATTACTCCAATTTTGCGCTAAATAATTTAATGAAAAACTATTTTTCGGGCTCGCTAAAAAGTTTGGTTTCAAGTTTTACTAAACAACAAAAACTAAGTAAAACAGAAATTGAAGCTTTGCAAGACTTATTAAATAAGCATCAAAACGATAATTAAATATGGTACTATTAAATTATTTATTGGAGACAAGCATATTATTAAGTCTGTTATTTTTAGTGTATTGTGCTTTTTTAAAATCAAGTACTTTTCATCTGCTAAACCGTTGGTTTTTATTGGCCTCTATTTTTTTGTGTGTTATCGTACCATTTATTCAATTGCCCAGCGAGATTATGCAACAAAATTTTACCTACCGTCTTCCTTTAATAGAAGTGCATCAAAATGTAAATATAAGTGATAGTACAGAAGCAAGAAATTTTAATTACTTACATTTTTTAATGCTTATGTACGTAATTGTTGCAATTATTTTTATGGCCAATTTGCTGAAAAAATATGCTCAATTACACCAAAAAATAATAAATATTCCATTTGAAAAATTACATAATTTCAATATTTATTTTGGTAAATCTAATATTCCTGCTTTTTCATTTTTTACTTACATTTTTATACCTACTGTAGAAAATGAGCAGGAGAAAGAGGTATTATTACAACACGAAATAGCACACGCTAAAGCATTTCATAGTTTAGATGTTTTATTGGTAGAATTTTTTAAATGCATACTATGGTTTCATCCAGTAATTTATTTGTTAAAAAATGAATTGGTAGCTCAGCACGAATTTGCCATAGATCAAGAGCTTACTAACAAGAGCTTTAGTGTGCAACAATATGGACAACTTTTAATAAATCAAACTCAACTACAGCCAGCGTTTTTGGGCTTGACTAATTTTTTCAATAAATCGTTAATTAAAAACAGAATTAAAATGATGACAGCAAAAAGAAGTAAAAAACAAGTAATACTAAACTACTGTGTAGCAGCCTTTATAGCCTTGTTTACTTGTATGTTTATGGTGGCCTGTGAACAAGAAGAAGATCAAAGAGAAAATATTAATAATAAAGCTACAGAAAAACAGGAAGAAGCAATCAACAAGAAAAATTTGAACAGTTCTAAGGTCGGGGAAATCTATAAAATAGTTGAAAAAATGCCATCTTTCCCTGGTGGAGATAAAGAGATGCTAAATTTTTTATATACTAATATTAAGTATCCAGCAGCAGCTAAAGCCAATGATATACAAGGTATGGTGGTATTATCGTTTATTGTAAATAAAGATGGTAGCATTTCTGATATTGAGGTGCTAAGAGATATTGGTGGAGGTTGTGGCGATGAAGCTGCACGTGTTACAGGCTTAATGCCCAAATGGCAACCTGGTATGCAAAATGACCAAAATGTTAGGGTAGAGTATAAGCTACCAGTTAGGTTTAAACTAACAGATGATACACCAGCTGAATAAATAGAAAGATAATTTTATATGAAAAGCTTCATCTATTTAGGTGTGGCTTTTTTTATACTTTGGCAAAAAATATATCGTTTAATTTGTTATGAATAAAATACTAAGAAAAACATTTATAGTTGTAATTGCGTTATTTTTTATTGGTTGCAAAATTCCTATAAAAACAATGGGTCAGACTTATGAAGAGATAATGAATGATTGCAAAGCAAACCCAGAAATTAAAACGGGTACAACTATTGATGGACAAACAATTTCGATGAAATGGATACCAGAAGAATGTATTGTTGGAGCTCCAATGCCAATATTTGAAACCCAAACAATTAATGGAGAAAAAATTGATGCTGCTTACTTTAAAAATAAAATGACCATTATTATTTTTTGGTTTGAAGGCTGCCCACCTTGCATTGCTAAAATGCCGGCCTTAAATAAATTAAAGGATAAATATGGCAGTAAGAAAATTAATTTTTTAGCCATAGGAAAGGACAGCAAAGAAGACATAGTATCATTTTTAAAGGAAAATACCTTCAATTTTGATATGGTAGCTAATGGGGAATCTATCAATCGAGAGGTATTTCAATCGCCATGGGGTTATCCTTTAACTATCACCGTAAATAAAAAAGGAGTAATAATAGATGCTTATTCTGGAGGAAAGACTGAAACAACGTTTCCCAAAATAGAAACCCTTATTGTGAAAGAATTAGGTTTGAAAAAATGAAAATGGTTTACAACTTTAGTATAAAAGCATCTAATTGAAGTAAGCAGCAATTTATAGTACTGAAATACAAGCATTAAAACTAAAAAAAACCAACAAAAAAGGGGCTTAATAAATATTAAGCCCCTTTTCTTTATTATTGATAGTTGTTTTACAACGTATTTACAAACTTTGTTAAGCTCGATTTTAAGTTCGATGCTTTATTTTTATGTATTTGATTTCTTTTCGCAACTCTATCAATTAAAGAAACAGTTTTGAGTAATTTTTCTTCAGCTTCCGCTTTATTATCCATTAATCTAATGTCTCTAACTGCATTACGCATTGTTTTAGAGTACCATCTGTTGCGTTCTCTAATTTTTGCGCTTTGTCTTATTCTTTTTTTACAAGATTTATGATGTGCCATAAAATTTTATTCCTTTCTTATTTCAGAAATGCAAAAGTAAGTATATTTTTAAAAATATCAAGATAATTTTACTTGTTTTTATTATATTTTTGTAAGAATTACTTTATGCTTAAAAACTTGACAATGCAGCCTTTTATGAAATACCCAAAACTAATTTTTTTATTGGATGCGATTGGCGCTGTTTTGACTGCTTTTTTTATTGGTATAATATTGGTAAAATTGCAAACATATATTGCAATGCCCAAGCGGGTACTTTATGTTTTAGCAGGTGTGGCCTTAGTTTTATGTGCTTATTCTAGCTGCTGTTTTGTGTTTTTAAAAAATAATATAAGGCCATTTTTAAAGGTGTTAATAGTTGCTAATCTACTTTATTGCTGCCTAACACTTGGCTTACTTTTTTTCTATTTTGCAAAATTAACTGCGTTGACTTATCTTTATTTTATTACAGAAATTTTGATAATAATTGCTGTAGTTTTATTGGAGCGAAAAGTTTATAAAAATCTGATTTTGAATAATTAAAGCTCAAAAAAATTACTCTAAACTTATAGTATCTAAAGCACTTTTAAACATTTCAGTACATGGTATTTGCACAGCTATATACGAACCATTAAATTTTGCAATTCCAATGCATGTGCTATCACTCATTTCCCGGGCAATACAGCTACCAAAACGTAAACCGCTACCTTCACAAAGTACCTCGTCTGCAGGTTTCCATTCGCTAGGTAAAAAAGTTAAACCACTTTTTGTAGATGGTGCGGTAATACAACCTAGGCTTAAAAAAAGCACTAATAGTAAAAAAAAATAATTTTTATTCATATTACAAATTGCAATTTTAATAGCCTGTTTGACCTTGCATTCGAGCCACAAAGTTATCTTTCTTTATACGATTACCAGGTTGAAACTGATAAAATAAATTCTTTTCTTTTTGTTGGCGATCTTTAGATTTTATTTCAGATAATTGAACATTAAAATCTTTTACTGAACTTAATACACTCATTACTCCATTTCTAAAACTAAAATAAAACCAACTTGGTTCTTCTTTGTTGGCGGTTTGCATATAAATTGTGAAATAATCTGATTTGGCGCGCGTACCAAATTCTGCATAGCCCATTACCATTCGGTTTACATATTTATCACCTATATAGGCTATACCAAAAGGTTTGGTGCTTACTATGGTGCGCGAAATTTCATTAAAAGCCATGTCTAAATCTGCTAATAAAAAATTGTATTTTACATCTTTTCCTTTTTGGTAATAACCAACACGGTCAATTGCGGCAAGCGCTTCCTCAACATCTTTAGGTTTTAAAAATTCGGCAATTCCTTTTTTAAAGTTCTCGGTGGTAAAGTCAATATCTTCTGCTTCTTCATTTTCATCCTGAAAGGTATTGGCCATTATTTTTAGCAAGTCGTCATCAAATAAAAATTCGAAACCAGCAACAAGATCATTAAACTTAAAGGTGTTTTGACTTAAACTGTTTTCTATTTGACCAGCTACATCTACCTTCATAAAATGAAAGCGGTTACCCATATTAATTTTCCCTTCGGTAGTTATAATACCTCTCTTATCATCTAATTGAAAAACGCTACCTTGGTAAGCTTCTCCTAAAATTTTGGCCTTATTACCAATGCTAAACAAGTTTTTTGTTTTATCATTATCAATAAAACCTTTTGCTTTAATCAACTTATGATCGCTGTTATTCATCGGTCGGTTTATAAAAACTGTATACATTTCTAAACCGCCTCTGTTAAAATTGATACCAATAGAAAGTGTATCGTTATTAATACCAATTAAATTTTCATCAATATTTATTTGTACATTTTCCGGATCAATTTCATCTTTAAACCTAAACCAATTACTGGCTAAACCTGGGGTGTTTAAGTTTATTTTTGTAAAGCCATCAAAATTTAAAAAAGACTTATTACCAACTAACCCTACATTACCTTTAAAATCAAATTGCTCGTTTAACTTAAAATTTTGTTCTTCTTCAATAGTACCAGTAGCTGTTGTTTTAAGCAAGTTATCACTTTTTCTTTTTTTACCATCTGCTACCAATTTTGATAATACTTTATTAAAGTAAATAGGCTGTACGTTATTGCCTAAACTGATGTAATCATAAGTACCGCTTGCTTCAAATTCTTTGCCTGTTTTTATGTCAACAGTAGCGTTGTAAACTTTATGTGAGAAAATAGTATCGGTAAAAATGGTTGCGTTAGTTAAAGTTTGTATTGTGCCGCTTGGTTGTATGGTAAGGGTAGCACTATCTGGTATTATTTTAGAATTGCCCACTATTATATGAGGTACTTGATATGCTTTTAAATAATAATTATTTAAATTGTACAAACCGCTTTTCGCAGCAAATTTTAAGTCTTCCCGGTTTTTATCGGTCGAGCGGAAATAATAAGATTTATCCTCATTTTGAGGAGTATATAATTCTATTAAACCATTTTTTATATCCCAATCAAAAGCGTTCATAGTGGTTTGATAGTTATTATAGGGTAAATCTATTTTTAAATTGCCGGCAGATTTAAATGCTCCTTTCCCTTCTGTAAAATTGATATTAGCAGCAACATTGGTAGTTGCAAATGCAACAGCGGCGGTGTCAAATGCGTTTATTGTTAAGTCTGATGCTTGCGATTCTGCTTCATCAGCCATTAACTTTAAGTAATTCGATTTTAAATTGCCCTCTTTCCAAAACAACTCACCACGGCCATACAGGCCTGTTGATGATAAAAGCAAATCTCCTTTTAAAGTTGCAGTATTTTCATATAAGCTAAAAGGGTGTTTTCGCATACCTACATTTAAGGTATCTTTTTTGGCTTGCCAGTTTATATTTACTGGGCCATTGCTATAAGTAAAGGGTTGGTGTGGTACAGTTTTTTTATCTAAATAAAAAGTATCGCAGCCAGCCAGTATTGAATCTGGGAAAAAGATTATAGAGTCTGATTCTAATTCGGCAGTTAATGCGTTAAAAGCACCTTTACCGTTTAAGCCTTTATTATTTAAAATTAGTTCACCTTTAAATAAACCTGCTCCGTTGTACATTTTATAACCACTTTTGGGTGCTTGCTGTTTAAAACCCAAAGAACGATCTAATTGTATTGATAAATTTTGATCAATGTCTTCAAAAATACCACCACTTACTAATTTGCCAGGTAAAGAAATTAACTCTGGTGAAAGCAACCACAAACTATCTAACTGAAAAGGTTTTAATTCAAAATAAAAACTATCTCTACGGTATAATCTTTTAAATTGATCTTTATCATAATAAGTATAAGAAAAACCTTCACTTTTAAATTTGGAATAATCGCGGTTGCCCATTATGCCAGATTTGTTGGTAGGCTTATCTATATACAATGTTCCGCTAATGTTTTCAATGCTGGTTAATAAGGGTTCTAACTCCGATTGGCCGCCTTTTGTCATTTGAAAATTAGGATAGTTAATAACCATCTCTTGCATATTAGGCAAATCAATAGTAAAATTGTTATAATCAAATTTGAAATTTTCGCCAACAAAATCAACTCTTCCGCCCAATACGGTACCTGAAAACTTCATGTCTCTGTTTTTCAATAAAGTGATTTCTTCGTTTCTTGGTAAAAGAATAACTTCTTTCGCCTTACTAATTATCATATCTTCAACACCGCTTAATTTTAAGGTTTTGTCTACAAAATTAAAACTAGCATTCTCTTTTTTTGAAGAAGATAAAATTTTAATGGCGTCAAAATCGGTTCTATTACGGTCGGCTAGGCCATAATGTATTAATTTATCTTTTATGGTAATTTCATTATTGGCTTGATTGTAAAAAATAAAACCATCCTCAGCTAAAGTTAACAAGAGTTGTTTAACTGATTTTGCAGTAAAATTGGCACCTAACATATCTGCAAAAGCGGCAGCACTAATTTTTCTTACATCTCGCTTATCTACATAAGCTTTCAATTCGTAAATTGGGTTAATGTCGGTAAATGATCTATATTTTTGAATACGACGTTTCTCAAAATAATTAGTCGATTCAAATTCGGCAGGATTTCCGCCCTCGGCTCCAATCATATTCAACCTTATAAAAGTGCTATCAATATGCCAGTAAATAGCATCTACTTTAAAATCTAAATTATGATAAGAGTTGTAATAAGGCACATTTAGGCCTTTCATATCGGGTCTAAGTAATTTAAGCTCTCTGTTTTTAATATTATAACTTAAAGATAGATTTGGATGATAAATTGAATCTTGCCCAAAACGCATTAATAATTTTGCAGCTTTAGCATTTATTGTTTCTCCATAAGTAATTTCAAAACGTTGTGAAGTTGTAATAGTTTTTAAGGCATTGTTTTTACTGTTAAACTCAATGCGGGCAAGGTTGGCGCTGTCACCTTCGCAAATAATGGTGTTGCCTTGTAGGCCAAATCTACCTTCATAAACAAGGCCCTTGCTTAAATTATTAAGTTTTACTTTTTCGTAAGCGGTAAATTGCGGGTATAATTTATTATCAGCACTACTAACTAAAAGTTTACCACTAACATCTCCCTTTAAAGGTTTGCTTAACAAATTTAAGTAAGTAAAAGTAGCATTTTTTGCTGCAAAACTGCTTTTTTCAATATCTAACACGTAATTGCCAAAGCTTGCAAAAACAGTATCTTTAGCTAAACCAGCATTGGCCCAATTTAATATACCTGATGTTCCTTCCCATTTATTTTCAAATGGATAAAATTTGCCACTTGTTTTTTCAATTCGCAGTTCATCATTTGTAGTTCTACCAGTTAGAGCACCTTCTTTAAAGGCAAGAAAAACCTCTGTTTCATTTACGTTAAACTCATAATCTTCTGAACTGTGTTGCCATACTTTGTCTTCATTATTGTACAACATTCTGTTTGAGAAAAACTCTTCAGAAAATTGCATAAAGTTTAAAAAATTGATGTGCGATTTACCAGAATTTTCAATAGAAACGGTAACTGCCTTAACCCAATTATTTCTTTGAAGACTATCTATATTGATGCCTGCAACTACATTTAAGGTAGAAAAATATACCTCAAAATGCGGCTTGGCAACCATTTTTTGAGCTCGCATAGTATTGCAATTTTTAACAATTGCTTCTATTTGTGATAATGAATAAGTGCCATTGTTGCCATTTTCAATAAATTGATTAACTGCGGCTATTGCTTTTTGGTTACTACTTTTGGTAGCATAAGTACTTAATTGTGAGAAGAATTCATTTGGTTCGTTTGTAAATTTGGTTTGCGCGGTAATACTAAAAAAAAGTATTATAAATAAACTTGTGTATAATAATCTATAGATCATCTTGTAATAAAATTATTTCAGAGTAGTTTCAACAACTTCAACAACTAATTTTTGTTTATTTTTTAGTTTTGCAAAATTTGTTTTCAGCTATTTAGGTTTATTAAATTAATGTTTACAAATTTTAAAAGATAAATATAGTAATTTGATCGTAAGGTTATTGTTAATTTTGTTTTGAAATTATAATTTGATTTAGAATATGAGAGCAATTATACAGAGAGTAAGCAAGGCAAAAGTTACCGTTGAAGGCAAAATTACGGGGCAAATTGAAAGCGGTTTTTTACTGCTTTTGGGTATTGAAAATATTGATACAGAAGCAGATGCTGATTGGCTGGCTCAAAAAATAGTAAATATGCGTATTTTTAAAGATGAGAAAGATAAGATGAACTTGAGTTTATTGGATATAAAAGGGAAATTATTGGTGGTAAGCCAATTTACTTTACATGCCTTAACTAAAAAAGGAAACAGGCCATCGTTTATTAATGCTGCAAAGCCAGCTGTTGCTATACCATTGTATGAATATTTTTTAAAAACTTGCCAACGCTTAACTAATGAAAAACCTCAAACTGGTATTTTTGGAGCAACAATGGAGGTGGATTTATGTAATGATGGGCCAGTAACTATTTTTATTGATAGTAAAAATAAAGCTTAACAATGACTATTGCAGAAGCTCAACAAATAGTAGATAAGTGGATAAATACGAATGGCGTACGATATTTTGATGAACTAACCAATACCGCACTTTTAATGGAAGAAGTGGGAGAGTTAGCACGTATTATGGCTCGTAAATATGGAGAGCAATCTTTTAAAAATAATGAAGACGTTAATAATTTAGCCGACGAAATGGCCGATGTGTTGTTTGTTTTAATTTGTTTAGCCAACCAAACTGGTGTTAATTTAACCGAAGCTTTACATAAAAACTTAGTTAAAAAAACTAAGCGAGATAAAGACAGACATAAAAATAATGAAAAGCTGAAGTGAGGTTTTATTGAAACTTATACCGAATAATTCTAACTTAAATATTTTGCTACAATAGGCATTCTTCTACCCACGCCAAATGCTTTGCTAGAAACCCGCAACATAGGCGCAGTTTGGTAACGTTTATATTCATTAATATTTACTAAGCGTAAAATGCGTTTTACTAAAGCTTCATCAAAGCCCATTTTAATTAAAGCTTTTGGGCCTTGCCGTTTTTCAATATATTGATATAACACTTCATCTAAAATGGAGTAGTCGGGCAAGCTATCGCTATCTTTTTGGTTGGGTCGTAACTCTGCCGAAGGTGGTTTTACTATAATATGTTTTGGTATGATTTCTTCTTCACGATTAATGTAATGCGCCAATTCGTAAACTTCCATTTTATAAACATCACCCAATACAGAGAGGCCGCCGCACATATCGCCATACAAAGTACCATAACCCACCGCAGCTTCACTTTTGTTAGATGTGTTTAATACAATAGCACCAAATTTATTACTCAAAGCCATTAAAATTAAGCCTCTTATTCGGGCTTGAATATTTTCTTCGGTAACATCAAAACCTAAACCTGCAAATTGAGGATGTAGTAAGTTTAAAAAACTATCATAGGCTTGTTTAATGCCAATTAGCTCGTAAGGCGATCCTAAATTATGGCATAAAGCCACCGAGTCTTCAACTGAATGTTCTGATGAAAACTCAGAAGGCATTAATACCGAACGCACATTATTTTTACCCAAAGCAGCAACCGCAAGTGCTAAAGTAATTGCCGAATCAATGCCACCAGACAAGCCCAAAATTGCTTTTTTAAAACCTAATTTTCCAAAATAATCTCTAATACCTAACACAATGGCATTGTAAATTAACTGGGTTTTATCTTTTGGCCGTTCGTTGTTCCGGTGCTTGTTGTTTGCTTGTAAAATAGTAGTATCGTATATGGCAAAAGCTTCTTTAAAATGCGGCAATTCATCAAAAACGTGGCCAGTTTTATCTAACACCAAAGAGCCACCATCAAAAATAACTTCGGTATGTGCGCCTACCTGATTGCAATAAAACATTGGAATATTATATCGCTTCACATTTTCTTTACAAATTCTAATGCGTTCTTCTGCATGCGAATAATTAAATGGGGAAGCCGAAATATTAATGCTTAAAGTTGGTTGTTGTTTTATCAATTCGTCCATAGGGCAAATTTGATAAAGTGGGTTTTCATTGCCAATATTCCAAATATCTTCACAAACGGTTAGCGCAATTCTTTCACCTTTAAATTCTATTATATTAAAATCGGTACAAGGTTCAAAATAACGATACTCATCAAAAATATCGTAAGTGGGTAACAGGGCTTTGTGAGCAATATGTTTAACTTCGGCATTGTACAAAAAGTAAGCGGAGTTGTATAAATCTTTTCCTTCTGCTACAGGGTTAATACTTGGTGCACCAACAATAATAGCAATATCAGCACTTAGTTTTGTTAATGTTTTCACCACACTTTGGCACTTTTTTATAAAATCAGGAAACTCTAAAAAATCGCGCGGCGGATAGCCGCAAACTGCCAGTTCACTAAAAACAATAATATCTGCATTTTGATCTTTTGCCAAATGCACGTGTGTTTTCATTTTTTGTAAGTTGGCGTTAAAATTGCCAATATGATAATTTAATTGTGCTAATGCAATCTTCATTTTAATAATTGAATATAAAAGCAAAAATAGGTTTTTTGAACTTATGAATATTAACTCAAATAACCGTACTTTTGCAATAACTTAATTTTGGAGAGGTGGCCGAGTGGCTGAAGGCGCACGCTTGGAAAGCGTGTATACCTCAAAAGGGTATCGGGGGTTCGAATCCCTTCCTCTCCGCTTTTTTGTTTTTCTTAAAAAAACGTTACTTATTGGTATGTTTAAATGAATGACAATTCTGTTCAAAAATCATCATACACATTAATATAAATTTTTGTTTTAGAAAACTGCTACCGCCTCTTCCCGCTATACTTTCGCTTTTTTTTACCACCGCTGCTGCTACCGTATTTTTTATTGTTAGATGCTGTTACCTCCGTAAAACCAGCTGGTAAACGCATTTTTGGCACTTCTTTTTCAATTAACTTTTCAACTTTTTTAAATTTGTAAGCTTCTTCCGGGTCTATCAGCGTAATAGCCAAACCTGTATTTTCTGCTCTTGCGGTACGGCCAACTCTGTGCACATAATCTTCAGCTGCTGGTACGTTGTAGTTAATAATTAATGAAATATCATCAATATCAATACCACGCGAAACAATATCGGTAGCTACTAACAATTGTATTTTACGATTTTTAAATTTCCGTAAAACAATTTCACGTTCCGATTGTTCTAAGTCTGATTGTATTTGGTCGGCAGCAAATTTTTTGGCAGCTAATGATTTTGCTATTGATTTTACATCAGATTTTGTACTGGCAAATACCAATATACTTTTATAACTTTTTTTACCTTCCAGCAAATTTTCAATTAATCTAATTTTTTCTTTGTTGTAAACGTGGTAAGCAGCTTGTAAAACGCCTTCTGCTGTTTTACCCAAAGCAATACTTATTTCTACAGGTTTAGGTTTTAATATTTTTTTAGCCAATTGCCTTATTTTAGGTGGCATAGTTGCCGAAAACAACAAGGTTTGCCTCTCTTTAGGTAAAAAGCTAATAATTTTCATTAGATCATCGTGAAAGCCCATATCTAACATTCTATCGGCTTCATCTAATATTAAATATTTTAAATTATTACATTTTACATAACCCAATCTTAAATGAGACAATAGTTTGCCAGGCGTTGCAATAATCACATCAGCACCTTTAGTTAAGGCTTTTTTTTGTTGTACAAACTCTACGCCATCGGTACCACCATAAATTGCCAAAGAAGTTACACCAGTAAAATAACCCAATGCATCTACTTGTTGATCTATTTGTAAGGCTAACTCGCGGGTTGGTGCAATTATTAAAGCATCAATATGTTTACTAATTGAAGCCTTGCCTATAGCATCTAAAACGGGTAATAAAAATGCGGCTGTTTTACCTGTACCAGTTTGCGCGCATCCAATAATATCGTTTCCTTTGGCAATTTCGGGTATAGCTTGTGCTTGTATAGGTGTGGCTTTTTCAAAACCCATAGACTCTAAGCCGTCCAACAGGTTATCATTAAAGTTAAATGATTTAAATTTTATTTCTTCCAAATGTGTTTGTTCAATTATTATTTAATATTCAATTTGATGTTAACGCCTATTGCAATAACAACAATTTACAGGCCATTTTTATTACTCTTTATTAACAAATTGCCTTAGAAATTGCTACGCACTAAAAATAGCTTACGGTTCACTAACATATCCAACACCATAATTTGCTTAGCACTAACTTCAATTTTAAATTGAATTTTGAACCAAAAATAACTTTAAAAAATGAAAACAATCAAACGATCTTTAATTAACATTAATTTGCAACCTATAATTGGCTTTGTACTTCCATTTTTAGTGTTGCCATATTACTATAGGCATCGGTAACTCCAATCGGGTTTAGATTTGGTGGCTTCGGTGCTTTGTTAGTAGTTTGCATTTGTGAAACTTTCGTTTTAGAAAGCGGTGATTATGGAAAAGTTGTTGGCAATAATGTCGCATTACAATTTTTTGCTGGACTCCGATTCAGTATGCTTGCTTTGGTTTCCTTATAACTCATTTTACTTCTATAGCTATATATAGTCCTTTTTGGCAATTAAATTTTCAATTTCTGATTTTAATTTAGGCAAATGATTATTTAATATTGACCAAATATTTTCGTCAGATATGCCATCGTAGGCAAGAATAATTTGATTTCTTAATCCTAAAATGGTCGTAGCGTTTCGCTGCGTCCTTCACCATTGTGCGTCTCGCTCAAAAAAACCAACAACGAAGCAGCAAAGCCACCAACCTAAACCCGAGTGGTTATGTAGCTTTAAATGGCTTACACCTTTTTCTAAAAAAAATCACTATTATCTATTGCTTTGCTATTCATTTTTTACTTTCTACTATAAAATAAAAATAGGAGAAGGTTGTTTATTATTACTATTTATTAGATGAAATGTTGTTTTTTTGAAGCGTAACAGAATTGCTCGAATTGACTTTAGGTCCCGCTTTCTGCTCAAATACCATTTTGCCAACGCTGCAATTGCCTACGCAAAAATGGTATAACCGCGCCAATCGGGGCTATTTTTCGGGCAGCGGTGGGGCGTTGGAAGTCTTTCCATTCGTGCTATAGCTCGAAGTGGAGGTGAAAATTTTAGATAAAATAATTTGGAGACTTAACGTTTATCAACTGAAACAAACGTTTTAAACGGTTAAAAAAGATTAGTCTTGTTAGTTTATATGGAAAATTTATCTTTTCTTACCTATGAACATGTTGACAATAATTTAAAAGTAAGATAGTTAATTAAATAAGTAATTGATAGAATTATAGTTCTTAAATTTTTCAAATATTGCTTATTTTTCAAATAATTTTATCTTTATCACTTAACAAAATCTAAAAATGGCAACTATAAGTATTCCTGAAAGAGTATATCCTGGGTTTAAAATTATATCTGAATTAAATAATGCTGAAATTGATAAAGTAATCGAATTTGTAAATTCATTTAATGTTGGAGAAGATTTAGAAACACTTGCTAATGAGCTAAATGATTTGGTTGGTTATTCTAAAGGCGATTTACTACTTCAAACAATGTTGAGTTTTAGTAGATTGATTGAATATGATGAAGTAAATTTTCAAGATATAGCGAATAATTTAACGCAATCTTATTTTGAACTCACGGGTTCTAAGAAGACTAATAATAAAAGATTAACAGGCAATTTAGTAAAGATTTTATCAAATTATAAAAATCTTAAGCTTTATGTTAAATCGAGAAGAAATTCATTGTATAATGAAAATAATCTTGAGAAATCTAAAATTTTTACTGATATTAGATTGGTATTTGATGATGAAATTGCTGACAAGAATAGAATCGGTATAATTTTACATAAACTTTATTTAGAGTTTCAAAGAAATTCAGAGGTTCAAGAACTTCATTTAGCTTTGGATTTAAATGATTTAAAAAAATTAAAACATCAAATTGAACAATCCATCTTGAAAGATGAACTGATAAGAAATGATTATAAAGAAAATTTAAAATTCATACTTTAAATCTGCACAAAATGGTTGAAAATTATAGTCAAGACCAAAAGTTAATACAATCTTCAAGAGGTTTTAAAGAAAAGGTTTCTTTATGGCCTACAATTGATTTTAATAACAACGAAGATATAATACCCTCTCCCAAAGAAGGTTTTGAGCCTTGGCCTTTATTAACGAGAAAAAAAATTAAAGAAGATAAAGCAGTTTGGGTTAAAACTCATTTAACCGTTGATGTTTTTCAGAAAACATTTTTACTCAATAGGAAATTAACTTCTGTTCATAAGGCTATACAATCATCTAAATCAATTTTAGATTTAAAAGATGATTGGGATGAAGATGGTGCTCTTCCGTGCAAACCAATAACCTATACACGTGCTATTGAGTTTCTTGTAAGGTATGCAAATGAGGTTTTAGTCTCTCATAATATTTCAATTGACTATCCAGAAATTAATCTGGCCAAAGACGGTTCAATTGATTTAGAGTGGAGAAATGAAAATTACATCTTATTAATTAATATTTTAAGTACTGAAAAATTAGACATTCATTATTACGGGGAAGATTCCAAAAGTAAAACTATTATAAAGGGGTTTATTGATTACAATTCAATAAATAAAGATTTGACCTTTTGGATGCAAAAATTGGCTTAAATGTGGAAAATTGAATTTATTGATAACATCTATGATTTATACATTAGAATTCATGAAACTTTTATAAGTATTAAAGATGGTAAGCCAAGTTCTTCAGTCTTTAAAAACACTCCAAAAGATGGAGATAATTTATCCTCTGATTGGTCAAAATATTGTACTCCTAAAACTTCTCGTGAATTAATTGGCACACAAAAAAAACAAGATGGAACTTTAAAAAATCCAAATCTATTTTATATTTGGGAAATGAATGTTGGTGAAATACGAAAAGATATTAGTCCAACTCAATCAGTTAATCACGACCCTATTTATAACAATCCTATTATTGATGGACTACCTAACAACAGGGCGCACGCTATTATAATTGGGGATAAGCCAACAAATAATGCTGAATTTCGTGTAAGACTCTACAAAATCGGTAAATGGGCTATTGCACCAAAAGAAGATTAAAAAGCTATTACCATCACGCTCAGCAAACTTTAAAATCTCTCCGCATTTTCAATACAACCACAAAAGCAGGCATTTGTAATGCCACTATATTACCGCTACCAATATTTATTTTAGCTACAGTTACGTATATAAACTACTAAACCATTATGGCGAAAAACTATAAATTAAAAGTGGAAGAAGGCGTTTATTTTAGGAGTAATGAGCGGTATACGAAGTAATGTGCTTAATAAATTACATTAAAAACAATATCATACAATAAATAAAATTATATTAATTATAAGATAAAAAAAAACCTTAGCTATAAGCTAAGGTTTCCACGGTGTAATATTGCCTATTTATTTTCTTTTGCAGCTTCATTTATTCCATGAACTGCTAAGTCGTTTAAACGGTCGTCCGCATTTCTTTCTTGGTCTAAAATGTCGTCTAATTTTTTGGCAATTTCTTTATGCCCAAGCGTTTTGGCAAATTGACAAGCAGTACCATATCCAGCAATTTCATAATGCTCCACTCTTTGTGCGCACGCAATTAGTCCGGCATCTTTTACTGCAGGCGAGGCATCTTCTTTAATCATCCCCTCACATTCTTTTACAAGGCCGGCCATAGCTTTACATTTCATGTCTCCTGGCTCAATGCCCAAATCTTTACAAATACTTTCAATGGTATTTAAATGATCTTTTGACTCTTTCAAATGATCTGAAAACGCCTCAACTAATTTTTCGTTAGAAGCTGTTTCTATCATTTTAGGTAAAGCTTCTATTAATTGCTTTTCAGCTGAATACATGTCTTTTAGTTCATGTTCAAATAAATCTTGTAAATTTTTCATCTTTTTAAAGTTTAATTTTTTAATGCCTCTTAAATTTTTTATTGAAATGGTTTATTAAGTTTGGCTTATGTTGGCCAGCACATTACCTATTTCTAATCAATTTAAAAGTAATATTGTTTATAAATTAGTTACTCACCTGCTACAACAGCACCTCACAAAATTAATTTAATTTGCTTAGTTATGTGGTAGTTCATTCGTATTTATATGGTTATCTGTTTCTTGCTTATCACTTAGTTGTATTTCTTAAAAATAATATGTTTAAAATATTATATAACAGTAATTGTATTTATGAAATTTGGCTAATTTAATTGCATAGTTTAGCTATATTAAACAGCAACCAATGCGCCTGCTACTGCTGCTGCTGCTGCAATTACAATGGTAGCAACAAGCCACCAAGCGGCCGAAATAGCAGATTTTCTAACGTGTTCCGCTTTAATTACTGCTTTCCGTTCCATATTTTTCATAGATGATCGGGCAGTACTCTCAATGTTTTTCACTTGCTCTATCACTTCATTTCTGGCATCTTCTACACTTTGAACAACATCATTTATATCCGCTCTATCAATCAATCTGGTATTCGTAATAATGGAAGTCAGAGTATCTCGATCAAAGGTATTTAACCTGTTTTTTACAATTTTTAAGCTCTCAGCAGGATTATTGATGGCCCTTGAAAAATCATTTTTTAATAAAGTATAATCCAACCTCGAATCATCGGTACTATTGATAAAATTAGCAACATTGTTTTCAAAACGCTTCAATAATTTATCAAATGAAAGGTCTGTATTATTTAAATTTAATTTTTCTTTTGCTTGTTTTAACAGGCTTTCTGCTTGTTCGGCATAACTGTTAATTTGAGCCTTGTCAAGCGATGTATTCTTCTCTAACAATTCGATTACCGCAGCTCGGTCAAGCTCATTTATTTTTTCACGTAAACCACTTACAGCCTTCGAAGGATCATCTAAAATGGTATTCAACTCTTTTTTCATGGTGTCCCATTCCATATTATCGGGTGTAGCCTTTTGAAAAAAGTTTTGTATTTTGGTAAAGTAGTTATTTACTTTTTCTTCATCCACAGGAGATGCCGCTAATACATTTTGCACACCTTCTTTAGTGCTATCTGAACCACTATAAGCTGCTTTCATTTCAGCAAGTAAGTCGTTTAACTGCTTTGCTTTATCTTTACCTTTTTGGGTAAATTTGTTTTCGTCTGCATTTAAAACCGATTGAATAGTGGTTTGAATAGCCGTCCATTTTGCAGGCGAATTACTTTTAGATGAGTTGGAGGAAGAAGAAAGTGCAGCAATTTCTTTTAAATCATTTTTTAATGTACTGTATTCGGGTACGTTGTTTGATAGCTGCTTAACATATTTATTTAAGGTACTAACAATGCTATCCGTATCAAAGGTTGAGGTCATTTCTTGTCTAAATTTCTCAATAGTATTATTGGCCACATTTTGAATTTGATTTTGTGGCGAAGGAGTAACCATAGACTGAATGGCACTTCCGGTTGATTTTAAACCTGCCACAGCAGCATTTATTAAACCGCCAATAAGGGTACCTAACATGCGACTCTCCAAATAGAAAAGTAACATAAAAAAAGCGGCCCAAATTACCAATGCCAGAGCTATATTAACTATTAGGCTATCAATGGGGGTAAGCATTAATGCCAAAAAAGTACCTGCAAAAAGTGAAGGGGCAACCGTTAAAATATTCCAAACACCTAAAGCAGCAGTTATTTTTACGCCCATTGAAATGTTTGAACTATGATCATCTTTATTATTATCATCGTCATCATCATCATCAATACTGTATTTATTTTCTACCCATTCTTCTTTCAAATTACTGGTTGAAGTTACACCTAAAGCAACTGAAAGTGCCGTTAACAAAAATTGAAAACCGAAGGATAATAACACACCTGCAAGTATGGTAATTAAAAAATTAGGCATTAAATTGAGTTCTGCTAAACCAACGCCTTGTGCTGATAATGTAAATGAGTACAATAGAAGGGTAAGGGTAAATAGAGTTTTAAAATTCTTCATATATATGTTGTTTATTTTGATGAATAATGAATTAAATGTTTAGAAAGTATTTAGTAATTATATTTTGCGCGCCTATTTTTTTAAGAAGCAAACAAGTGTGCACGATTATTTTAAGAAATTATTGCACAATATAATTGATAGTGTTTCCCTTTGAACCACAAAAATGCAAGAAATAAATGAGTAACTTTAACACAAAACCGAACAACTTTTGACGTATAATGGAATTTTTTAAGAAATTAACTATATATTAGATAATATCTTCTTTTTTAATTGACTATTATAATGGATTTAATATATAGTATGACTACATTTATTTTATTAAACTATAAACATTTTTAATTTTTATATGAATAAAATAACAGTTTCGTCTTTGCCCATTCATCGGGTCATTCAAAACATTGCTGCTGAATTTGATGTTGATTTTCAAGTAAATTACAATTTTTATACGGTAAACATTCCGAGTACTATCGGCTATGGCCAAATTAGTGGTATTGACTTTGGCGGAGGATTCGGGTTGCTGAATTATGATTGTTATTTTCATAAAAAAATGACCATTCAATTTACTTTGGCAGAGGTACACCCCATGAAGTTTATACATTGCAAAGAAGGAAATTTTACCCACGGCTTTGAATTAGCAAATGAAGTACACGAAATAGAAACTTACGAAAATATAATTGTAGCAAGTGCTCAAAAGAATGGACATATCTTAAAATTTAGGGATAGCCAAAAAACTAAAATTTGCAGCATAGAAATTGACCGAAACGTGTTTCTTCCAAAATTAGAAAAACTACCCACAAATTATTCTGCCAAACTATCCGAAGTATTGATGGATAACCACGGCAGTAAAAAATTTTATCATAAAGGCGCTTATAGCTTGGTAATCCACAACATTATTACAGAACTATTAGAAGGTAGAGAAACCGAATTAGCAGATATTTTTTATAAGAAAGGAAAATGTTATGAAATGTTGGCCTTACAATGGGATCAGTTTTATAAGGATAAATCAAAATTAGCATTAAATAGAAAAATCAATTTTACTGATTTTAAACTGTTAGAACAAATGACCCAATATATCGAAACAAACATTAGAGAAGCCATTACCATGAAAACCTTTGAAAAACAATTTGCTACCAATGAAAAGCGTGTTCAGTTTTTATTTAAGATGGGTTATCATACCACCTTTAATTCTTATTTGCAAAACATTAGGTTAGAACTGGCGATAGAACTTTTAAAAGATCCTACAAAAAATATTTCAGATGTTGTATACTCAATAGGATTAACTAATAAAAGCTACTTCTCAAAAATATTTAAAGAAAAATTTGGCACAACGCCCTCTCAATTTATTAAGGAATTAAAATTAGAAAAAAAGACGCTATAACCATCATTATAAAAAAGAAAATATTTGACTTTTATTTATATTTAAATATATAGCAACGATAAATGGCGCAAGAAAATCAACCATAGAAATAAAGCCGCTTTACACACGAACCAATCTAAATCCCCAAAATGATTGTAGCGTTTCGCAGTATCCTTCACCATTGAGCGTCTCGCTCAAAAAAAGCAACCACGAAGCAGCAAAGCCACCAATCTAAACCCGATTGCAGCGGCATCCTTTTTGTGGAGCGGAGCGGAATAAAAAGATATAGCGGAAAGCGGGACGGGTGTTTTTAGTTGCTGTTCTTTCTGTTTCAAAAAAATATTTAAAAATATCAATTACATTTATGGCTTACATATACTTGTCAATAATTGGGCATTATTTAACTATATAAAAATTTTTAATTATGAAATTGTCGTTTGGATTTTGCTTTGCAAGGGTACAACCAATTTATACTCGCTGTATTTTGATGCTGTTGGCTTTGAATACATTACTTAGTACGGCATCGGCGCAAGAGTTAGATACAAGCCTTCCCCCAAGTGGAAATTTTGACCTTTCGTGTTGGAAATTGACCCGGCCAAATCAACAAGAAAAGGATGAAAGCATTCTTACCAATGGCTATTTTGTTGAAGATGAGTTTTATACGGACCCGGTTACCGGCGCTATGGTATTTTGGTGTCCCAATAATGGTATGACAGGTGGCAGCAGCTATCCACGGAACGAGCTAAGAGAGATGATGCGTTGTGGTGACACCAGCATTGGCACTCAGGGAATCAATAAAAATAATTGGGTATTTTCTTCTTCTACAATGGCTAATCAAGAAGCTGCTGCGGGAGTGGATGGCATTATGACTGCTACCGTGGCAGTCAATCATGTGTCGGAAACTTCTAATGAGGCTTTTAAGGTAGGTCGAACAATTGTTGGACAAATACACGCCTCCGATGACGAGCCTTGTAGAATATATTATCGCAAATTACCTGGTAACACAAAGGGTGCAATTTATTTTGCCCACGAACCTACTACAAGTGCTGAACAATGGTACGAAATGATTGGCAGCAGAGGTAATGATGCGCCCGACCCGGAAGATGGAATTGCATTAGGTGAACAGTTTAGCTACGAAATAAAGGCAATTGGCGATTTGCTAACCGTAACTATAATGAGAGCCGGTAAGCCTGATGTTGTGCAAGAAGTAGATATGAGCAATAGTGGTTTTGCTGATGATTGGATGTATTTTAAAGCAGGAAATTACAATCAGAACAATGCCGGAGATGCCAATGAATATGCACAGGTATCTTTCTATGCTTTGGAGGTTAGCCACTTTGCGCCCACTCCACCAACGGCTTATGATGCCCCATCCGACATACCAAAATTTCAACCATTTCTTGCAACATGTAAACTTCAGGCGCCTACCAATTCAACAGCAGCTGATATTTCTACATTAAATAATGGTTATACGCACCCTCAATATTTTTATGTAGTTGATGGTGATAAAATACTTTTTAATCAATTTGGTGATAGCAAAAGAACAGAGCTCAGATATGAAACAAATTGGAATCTTAATGATAACAATCGAGCGCTACACGGCAGAATTGACATTGTAGAACAAACGTGTGACCAGGTTACTGTAATGCAAATTCACGATGATGCCAATGCTGGTGACGGACCAAATAAACCATTGTTAAGAATATATAAACATAATGCTAAAACACCTGCTAATCATTTATGGGCAGCCATTAAAACAGATGATGGAGGTGCTAATACCGTGCATATAGATTTAGGCGAAGACCCGGGCGGATATTTTAATTGTGATATTCGATTGCTTGATGGAAATATGATTATTGATTTTGAAGGCGAAGAAAAGGTGAATATGGATGTCTCTTTCTGGAGCTGGCCGAGTTATTGGAAGGCAGGCGTTTATCTTCAGGATGATGGTGAAGCAACCGCACATTTTGACGAACTTTTTGAAGCCAATGGTGCGCCACAAAACTATGTTCCAACGGTTAGTATAATCGAACCTATAAATGGTACTAATTTTTTACCAGGTAGTGATATCACGATTAACGTTGAGGCAGAAGATTCTGATGGCACAGTAACAAAGGTTGAATTTTTTGAAGGTGGTAATAATCTTTTGGGAGAAGACAGTACCGCTCCTTATTCATTTACGTGGATCAATCCAGCTAATGGAGCTTACACTTTAACCGCCAAAGCTACCGATAACGAAAGCGGTGTAAAGACCTCCTTAAGTTCTAATATTACAGTTCAAATTCCAGTTGATGTAAGCGCAATAGAATTGGCTGAGACTGGACCTGTTGCCGTTGGAGCGAGCATTCAGTTGGAAGCTTTGTTTACGCCTGCTGATGCAAGCAATCAAAATGTAGTTTTTGATTTGGATGATGCAAGCATTGCAACGGTAACTGATACCGGCTTTTTAACAGCGATTGCTGAGGGTGCAATTACCGTTACCGCAACAACAACTGATGGAGGATTTAGCGATTCGATTAGGATGAAAATTCTTATGCCTTCTAACGAGTTTAACTGGGCATTAGAAAAGCAAATTACAGGAACTGGTATACCTGATGGAAACAATATTGTGGCTAATCTTGTGGATGATGATACCGGTTTCCGCTGGTCTGTAAATGGTTTTCCGCAGTCCGCTACTGTTGATTTATTAGGGGATATTAAGCTTACGCAGACGGAAGTTACGTGCTACGAAGACAGAGCTTATCAATTTATTATAGAAGCGGCATCTGATATTGACGGACCTTACACCACCATCATAGACAGAACAAATAATAGACTTGCAGGTACTGCCAATACTCCCATTATTAATTGTATAGATAGTGTGGAAGCCAGATATGTAAAAATTACAGTTGTTGGAGCAGCTGTTTACGCAGGTGATTGGGTTAGCCTAACCGAACTGCGCGTGTTTGGTGAAGGGGAACAAACCTATACCAATGTAAACGATTTAGTAGCTGATGCAAATGTGCTGATAGCACCCAATCCTGCTTCATCTAAAATTACTATAGCAGCCGGACAAGCATATCATACTGTGTCGGTATATAATGTATTAGGAAAAAAAGTTATCCAAAACAAGATTTATCAGTTACTATCATTGGATATTAGTGGTCTTCAATCTGGTGTTTATTTGGTGCAGCTTGAAGGTAATGGTCAATCTGTGGTTCGTAGGTTTGTTAAGTATTAAATGTTTTAACGAATAATGATATCAATCGTCTCTCTGAAGAACGAAGAGATATGTTCTGATATCTATAGTTATGCGCTTGCATTTTTGTACTTCGCTACAAACTCCTTGTATTTCTCAGAATAACTATATTCCTTATTTATTATTTCATCATCAAGCTTTTGCAGGAATATCGTTTCGTTCTTTTCTCTTCTAATCCAATTTGTTATGTTATCTATTCCTGAATTATCTCCAATAATGTCAACCGTAGTATTATAATTCAATTCGTAAAAGTCTTTAATCAAATTGGTTTTATATTGTTTGTCAGAGTAGTATCTTCTGGTATCGAATATTTTAATAGCTATATCTTTTATATCCATATCAAAGTGTTGTTTGATTGTATAATAGGAGCAAATATTAAAAAATAGACAAGTATTAATGATTTCCATATTTCGTTTGGCTCTATTAATTCTTGTTTCTCTTGTAGATTTATCTCTGTCGCTGTCAGCTGGAGTTTGACTTAGTTTTTGAATTCTTTCTTTAAGAGATGACTTTTGAAATGCTTTCGTGTCTTCATGCACACGATATATAAAGAGTAATTCATCAAGTTCTATATTAGACTTTTTAAATAGTATACCGTCTGTTAAGTCAAATATTTTATGATAGTATTTATTTAAAGTATACTCATCGTTTGGATTGTTATCAAATAATTTCGTTTTTTTGTCTTTTGCAGTAAATGGAGATCTGTAGAATCCACAAAAGGCTAACTGTGCCAATTTTTCATTTGAAACCTGCTGGTGTTTGGAAGTTTTAGGATAGTCAACAACTTTTTCGCCCTTCTTTATATATATGAAAACATTTGGTTGTTCAAAATCTTCTAAAAATCTTCTCTGAAGCTTAATTTGTTCTTTTCTAATTGATACCATGTCACGACTGGACAATGGTGTCTGAGTATTTGTATAGATTTTAATATTCTCACTTATTTTTTCGTGATTTTTTAGATTAAGATTTATCTCATATATCTTAGTTAAAACATTGACCTTTTTCAATTGTTCAATTTTTTCATCATCACCAGTAATTTCTGCATTCTTTAAATAGGCTCCAAGTGTACTTGTAGTTTGAGCTCCATTAATTATTGAGAATTCTTTGAGTTCAATATTTTCCTTCTTTTTTATTGATTTTGCGTCTAATGACTTTGTTAGAATAGTTACTCCATTATTATAGAAAAGGAATAATTCTGGTTCTTTGCTTACTGTCGTAAACATACTTTCATATGTTTTTGAAGATTTTGATAATGATTCCCTTAAATTTTGACCGTAAAGTATGTTTCTCCCTAAATATGTATTTGAATATTTGTTGTTCAATACTGCCAAATCGTAACCATTGAAATTGCATAACAAAGATTTAGGAAGTTCATTTTCTGCATCACTTTTCTTATCGTTTTCAATGAAATTGTTAACAATGAAATTATTGACTTTGTCTATTGTGAAGAGTTCAAATGGAACGGACTCTAACTTATTACCTTCTCTAAGAAGTTCAAGTTCAGCAAATGTGATTATATTATAGTTTTTCTTTTGGTTTCTTATGTAATTAGTTCTTCCACGATGCACTACATAATACGAAATATTCTTTTTAAATGGTTTCCCAAAATCAGTATTACCTATTATTTTCCTTAATGTCTTTTTTACTTCTGCTGGCTTTTTCAAGTATAAGCTAATGGAATGTTCCATCATCTTAAAACAGGTTTCAATATCTGTTTGTCCTAAATCAGAGTTCTTGACTTGAATTATATGATATGCCTTTTCATCTAAATTGTCTTCTTCGAAAAATATATCAACATAATCGTCTGGCGGAGGAACTATCACTTGTTTTAATAAATCTCTATGAGTTTGTTCTTCATATCTAAAATTAGTGATTTTGTGATACGGATACATCAACGTCTCAAACACATATAGATTACATGCGTCATTTTGTTGTGCATTTCGAACAATGGAATATTTGTCAGATGGGAATCCCACGAATTCTTCATAAATTTTATTGGTTCTTTCGTTCATATGATTTTATTTTTTTGCCTGTGCTTAACATCCGAATATACAGAAGCTTCAGTATTTTTCTTCTTTTTTCATCAAATAATTCTTCAGCTTTTTAAAATATGCATGCTGCTTTTTTAGTTATCCATTCCGTTTCTCCAAATATACAAACATTTTTCTCAAAAATTAAAGTCTTAATATATATTCAAACATAAAATACAAGTCTCCTAAAACATCAAGTATGAAATATAATCAATAGCCTGAATTCTGTTGCAAATTAGCAATTGAGAAAATCAATTCATTTTTATTACAAAAAAATTTATGAAAAATAATGCTTACGGTTGTGTATACTTTTTTTCTACTTTGTATTGAAATTTGATAAATAATTCGAGCACTAAGTTTTAAGTATTATAAATTGGATTGATTTTGACTATTATTGACTTGCCTTCTACGAACAACATAGGCCAGAAAATTAGCCCCGATTGGAGTGGTATCCTTTTTATGGAGCTAAGCGGAATAAAAAGATTTAGCGGAAAGCGGGACCAAAGCCACCACGAGCCAAACCGTTTCGCTTCAAAAAAATATACACAATTATTTAGTACTTAGTACACTAGTATAAGAGCAGTAGCGGATTAAAACGCACTTAACTTTCGGTTGGCAAGATAATAAATTAAATGTAATAATTTTTTGAGTATACGCACAACTGTATGGCAATCGCATAAAAAAATACATACATTGTAAATCAAGCAATTAGGCTAAGCTCCAATGGAACCTGTTCCATTGTACAGCTGTAAACACAAGTGAACAGGTTCACTTGGAGCAGAGAAAAACTTTTATGCGATTGCCTTACGCACAACCGCTATTGCATTTATAAATTATTGTATGCCGTTTTTATTCAGATTCCTTTTGTTCGTTTTGCGTAAAAATAGGTTTCCCATTTAATGCTTGAACTAATGTTGTGGTAGCAAGAACAGCGTAAAGCAATGATATAATGATAGTCGCTTTTGTGTTTTTAAATATATAAAAAGAAAGCAATGGAAGTAACTGTAAAGCGTGCATTCCTATAAAGTGCGAAACTCTTAAATCGCCTACAGTTTTGCTCCAACCTATAATCCACCAATTAGAGTTATCATTTATTGCACCAATGCTATGGCTCATCTGAGAACTCATTAAAGCGCCTTCAAATGAAAAAACAACAAAAATAAATATACCCAAACGAATAGCCCAAATATAATGACTTGGCAAATTTGGAAAGGATTGTGTAAAAAAGAGAAAGCCAATATAAGCCGTATAGAGTGTAACAATTACGGCCGCTAAACCCATTAACGAATATAATATAGCATAAAGTGGTGTGTTAAAGTTGAAGTGTGATAATTGACCTTTAGAGGCTTGAAAAGTAATATAAGCAAGTTCAAAACCAAACAGAATGATTACTGTCCAATTGAAAGGTGTTGGATTGAAATTTGATAAATAATGACAATACCAAGCCATTGTCCAAGCAAATAAACCTATTGAAACAGCAAATTTAAAGGGCTTAAACCAAGCATTTACTCCGTGAACTTGGGTAGTTGTAAGTTTGGTTAAAACGATAAATATTATTGAAAGAGATAAACAGAACAAACCAAAATAAAACAAGGATTCATTCCGAAATTTTAATTCCTTAATAAAATTTAATATTCCTTCAATCATTATATTATTATTTTTTATCAAGCGTAAATTTCGGCACAAAATAATTTAAGCAATAAAGCATTGCTCCATAAGTGAAAATGAGCGTAGGCATATTGGTGTTAAATCCTAAATCAAATTCTGGAATACCAAATAACTCTCTAAAAGATTTTGTGGCTATGAGTAGCATAAAAATGATTCCATAAGCAAAAACAGAAATAATAGCCATTCTATTTTTTGTGGTTCTAATAATTCCTTTTTTTGCTTCTTCTCTAAAGAAATACCACATAGCACCAACACAAAATATGGCTTCTATTAAAATAGCTAAATAAGGATTAGACGCATACAGTCCAAGACCTACTTCTATTGTATCTGCTCCAAAAATATGGTGCACATGACCTGAAAAGAAATCTAAAACAAAATGGATTGATACTAAAGCCATACTTACTAAGCCTATTTTGTTGCTTTTGAATAGAAATTTTCCAAGTAAGAAAACAATTGCCAACCAAAATAATTGCGGTAACAAATCGTGACTGTATAACATATCTACTACCATATTACTTAAAGTGGCATCAAAGGCATCACTCGGATTGGTTGGTTCAAGGCCTAAATAGTGAAAGATAAACCACAAAAAATCTTGTAATTGAGATATAATTAAAAAATAAAGTAGCGTACCTTTTGGGAACTTCTGTTTTGCTATTAGTGCGGTTGTAAAATGTCCTGCTAACATAATTTCTATTTAATTTTGTATTTTTGCTATCGAATTGAAAGCAAAAATACAAAATTACTATCGAATTAATAGTAATAATTTATAAAAAATGAAAAAAGAATTTCGTTCTGGATGTCCAATTTCTTCTGCACTCGATGTCGTGGGTGATAAATGGTCTTTGTTAATCATCAGAGATATGCTTGTTAAGTACAAAAAGACTTTCAAGGAAATTTCTGATTCAGATGAAAAGATTGCACCAAGCATTTTATCTGCACGATTAAAATTGTTAGAGTCGTATAAACTGATTTTCAAAACGAAAATGCCAGAAAACAAAAAAGAGAATATTTATTTGTTAACGGAAAAAGGGATTCGTTTAACTCCAATAATTATTGAATTCAGTTTGTGGGGAAATTCCAATATGCGAGAATTTAATGAAATAGATGATATTGAAGGCTTGAATGCAGACAAGAATCTAATTATTCAAACAGTTCAAGATAGTTATAATGCTATGTTGCTTAATTTTAGATAATGTTGCTTTAAATGGCATACGATGGTTATTGTAAATTCAGCAGCAGATTTAAATGTGCTTATTTTTCGGATAGCAATATATACATAATTAAAAGCAAAAACAGTTCGGATTTACACCCAATTATTACTTTTATACATTATTGTATGCCGTTATTTCTGCATCTTAAAACTACTATTTCAATGATATTGAAAATGAAACTCCAGGCTGCAAATCATACCCTTCGCTAAGTTCTAAAACAATAACGGTGTCAGAATCTATTCTAACATTTACCCAACTTTCATTACTATTGAAACCTGTTACGTTGTCTGGTTAGGAAAAAGTAAAGTAATATCTATCTACTTTATCAGCCGGGAAAAGACCAAAAACATTACTCTAGAAAGGGTCTGTAGCATCTGGCAAAACGGTGTAGCGGATATTATTTTCAGTTGAATCAATATCATACAACCCATTTATGTCCCATGCAGGTGTACCAGTTTGGGCTAATGCAGTTGGAAATTCAGAAGTCGCATTAGAAAGAGTTCCAAACTCATCATAAGCATCATCTGCTTGTCCAAATAAACTTGAGTAAGTTACCTCAGCTTTATCTGGATCTTGTAATGTGTTTCTCATTGTAATATCTAATCCTTCTGTAAGGGCTACCGTGTACCCACAAGTATTACCTAATTTAGCCAGATGGAATCATTAGATAATCCGGAGGCATTCATTCCTGACTATACAAGTTTTATTGGCGATAAGCAATTAGTAAAACGAGGCAAACAACTATTTGACAAATTGAGCCTTAACCCTTGCTCGTCCATTCAACGGATTGCCTCCTCAAAAAAAGAGCAAAAAGCTTATTATCGTTTTTTGAACAATGAGCGAGTAGAAGAAGAGGAGTTAACTAATAAGGCTTCCTGTAGGCTAAAGTGTTTTGTTGAAGGCAGGCACGTACTTTGCATTCAAGATACCTGCGAGGTTAACTTAAGCAGCCATCAAGGCAGGCTCAAACCTGATAGGGGTTTTGGTCGCTCAGATATGTCTCATTGTTTTAAACTGCATCCCGGTATGGTTTTAGATGCAGACGGTTTGACACCTTTAGGTTTTTCGGACATTAAATTATTTTATGGTGAAGAATCGATGCCAACAAAAGATCAACGTAATTACCAAAGTCAGCCTGTAGAAGAAAAAGAATCTTACAAATGGATTGAAGTATGTCAAAATAGCCAACCGGTTTTAGAGCAAGCCAGGCAAACCTCTGCCGTAACTTGTTGGGGATACTGGATATTTTCCTCCACTCCGTTATAGAAAATTCCAGCATGACGGGGAAATAAAAAGTAACCTTCAGCTTCTTAATAATCCTCATCAAACCAACTCAAAGCCAAATCAACCATTTCAGGATTTTCCTTTTGAATAAGCTCCAACTTCCAAGCCCGTTTCCAAAACTTGAATTATTTTTCAAATTGTATGGCCTCTTCAATAGAGTCAAAAAAACGATAATACATTAAATCTTTGGTGTTGTACTTGTGCGTAAATTGACTTCCCTTTTCAAACTTGTGCTGATACATTCTGTTTCTGATATTGCTGGTTACACCAATATATAATACGTTTCTGTATTTGTTTGATAAGATATAAACATAACCACCTTTTACTTGCATTTGTTTGGCTAATTCAAATCTTAAAGCTAAAGTATCTCTGCCGTAAATTCAAGGGGGATACTGGATATTTTCCTTCACTCCGTTACAGAAAATTCCAGCATGACGGCAAATAAGAACCCGTCATTCTGGAAAATTGTGCAGAGCAACGGAACAATTTATCCAGAATCCCCCTCTTTCTTCAACCGCAGCTCTTTCATTCAAACCAATCTCGCCCGCAACTTTTAGGAGATACTGGATAAAATTTATTCCGCTCTGCTACATAAATTTTTCCAGCATGACGGCTGTCGTTTTTATGTTTTGATAGCATCATAAGTATATTAATGCAGAGAAAACAGGGTATTTTTTTCAAAAACTGTAGAATCTTGATTTAAATTATTTTCTCAAAAAATTAAATGCCTTCTAATTACGAAATTGATAATATTATATGTTAATTTAAAACCGTAAAAACTACCCAAATTTTTAATTCACTCATTTTTATACATTATTTTTGCATTTATAATAGCATCGCGACTTAAAGCTTGTTGTTTATAAATTATTAACAGTAACTCTTGTGCTACCAAGAGCAGATTTAAAATTCAAAATATAAAAAAAGAAATGATTAAAAAAAATGATTTAAATGAGAAATCAACCAGTAAAAGAATAAATATGCAATACGAAGAAATAAAAGAAAAATTTGAGGAAATTCACAATATTGGAGTTAAAAAAGCCAAAGAAGCCATTAAGGATTATGAAGAAAAAATTAACACTTTAAAAGATACACTTATCAAATCCAATTTAGACCAAGAAAATCGTGATAGAAGTATTGAACAAATCAATAAAAATTTAAAAAAAGAAAAAGACAAGATTAAAGAGAAGGATAAATTAATGATTGATTTTTTTAAACACCACAATCCAAACGATAGACATATTTCTATATCTTTCGATACTTTCATAAAAATTGATCATGATAAAAAAGAAATCGCTTATACTGATGATAACCATGAACCTAATAACTTTATCTATAAGATAGAAAAGCAATGAATGGGCTAACTCTTATCTGTAAGAAGGATTAAAGATACAGGACGTAGTTTCTCGCTACGTCTTTTTCTCACCGACTAACCCGTCCACTCCCATCCCCACCCATCAACTTCTCAACATCATCAACACTAACCAAATTAGCATCACCCTTAATCGTATGCTTCAAACAAGAAGCCGCCACCGCAAAGTTCAACGCTTGTTGGTCATCCTCGATAATTGCATTTTAAACTATATCTTTACCCTATAATTTTTTATTTAGAAGATAAGAATGAAAGTTTTATCAGACATACAAGATGACAAAGCAAGCTCTTTAATGGAAGTGCTTGAAAGTCTGCCTATGTGGAAACTAAGCAGCTTACTGATACTAAGGCTGAATTGATGAGTGATATTAGAGAAGCCGTTGAAGAAATGAAGTTGATAAAAGCAGGTAAAAAACAAGCACGCGATGTAAAAGATTTTTTAAATGAGTTATAGCGTTAAATCTATAGAGGTTTTCGAGCGGCAAGCTAAAAAACTCTTCTAAAAATATCCTTCTTTGAGAAATGAAATTTTAGCGTTAAGTAGGGCTTGCTGACTTTCTCCAAAGCCATCAACACATTTAGTAAAATCACATTCAATTATTTACTACATTTGCTTGTCTGAAGCTATTGTAGCATATAAAGTTCAATAAATAAGCAACACAGGCTTG
>Ga0209187_1000562_pt1 | contig 59885 bp, 57 predicted proteins | sample BantaG_FD_187430 | JGI IMG/M metagenome (GOLD analysis project Ga0209187, IMG submission 187430) | Marine algal microbial communities from Bantry Bay, Ireland - BantryBay_4 metaG (SPAdes) (version 2) | ecosystem: Host-associated > Algae > Red algae > Unclassified | place: Bantry Bay, Ireland...
TAAGACTTGCTACCACGACTTGCTTTCTGAAGCTTTCGTAATTTCTTTAATTCTATATCTGATAAGTTCATTTCCACAGCTCAAAGATACAATTTTTTCTTTTACCAAAACCAATTAATTTTATGTATAAAGAAGATTGGTGAGCAAATAGGAGTGTCAGGATTGACGACATACTATGCTCGTTATTCTTGGGCTAATATTGCTCGTAAATTAGGCTACTCCAAAGACTTGATTGCAGAAGCTTTAGGTCACGAATATGGTAATCGTGTTACAGGTATTTACTTGGATAATTACGATCTGGAAGTTATTGATGAAATGAATGAAAAGGTTTGTTTGATATAGATAATACATTACGCACTTAGTTAACCCTTTTTATATGATATAAGGATGACTAAGTGTGTAATTTAGGTTTGATTCTGTCCTTTGAAGTTTGAGAACCTTAATATAACATAAGTCTATTAAGATAGATTAAGGATGATTAGGTGTGTAATTTGGCTGTATTTCTGACCCTGTTTTTCTATTAAAGTAATGTGTATATCTATTCTATTTGTTTATTTCATCTAGTTTATTTACTTTTGGTTTAAATCATTCCTAATAGTATGACAGTCTTTAATCAACCACTTAGTAATATACAATTGGAAATACTCAAAGCCTTTTCTCACAATTTGAGTGAACAAGAGTTGATTGAGTTCAAAAACTTGATTGCCCAATATTTTGCCAAAAGAGCCATTAAAAAAGCTGATGAAGTTTGGGAAGAAAAAAACTGGACTGAGAAGGATGTAAATCAATTGTTGGAAACCAAATTGAGAAAAAAGTAAATGGAAATAAAGAAGGTTGTATTAGATACCAATGTCCTATTGGTTTGTATTTCCAGTAAATCGTCACTCCATTGGATTTTTCAATTACTCCTTAATCAAAAATACAAAATATGTGTTACAACAGAAATTTTGTCTGAATATGCTGAAATCATTGAACAGCATATGGGAGTAGAGGTTAGTGAAAGTATTGTAGGAATGTTGTCAAATTTAAGTAATGTTGAATTGATTACTACCTATTTCAAATTTAGGTTGTTGAAAGATGAAGATGATGATAAATTTGTAGATTGTGCCATTGCTTCCAATGCTCATTTCATTGTAAGTCACGATAAGGATTTCAAAGTATTAGCTTCTATTGATTTCCCTAAAGTAAAAGTTATTGATGTTGTGCAGTTTAAAGAAGAACTCAAATTATGAATCTTAAACAGTGATAGGAAATCCTCATTAAATCTAAAACCCCAACAGACCTAAATCCATTGGGGTACAATCTCATTTGGCTTTGTTAGAGACTCAATAATTCTTCTAAAGTAATAGTAGTATATAGTATTTGTTTCAGTTTCTTATTTGTTATTCTTGTTGTTCTTCTCTTATTCTATTATTTGGTTTTTTTTAACCAATTTAGACATACCATTTATCAAATTCAATTTCAAACTTTGGTGTAAAGCCTAAATATTCGTAAGCTGCTTTTATCATATATTTCTTCAATTTGTACTCATTCCCTGCTGTTGTAACAATGCTATCGTGGATTGTGAATATTGGCATATCAGGTTCATTTTTAATAATCATTGGTACTGTATAATTCAGAATCAAATCAGCTTCCAGTTGTTGAAGTACTAAAGCCAATGCAGAGCTTTGTTCATCCTTACCTCTTTTATTCTTACCATTTCCAACACCATTTTTAAACTTTTCATAGCCTGTATTTATCCACTCAAATATCTCAAATACAGTAGGAAATTCTTCTCTCAATGCACAATATACTTTGTCTTGTTCATTGTAATAAGTTGGAGTAAATAAGATGCTCAAAAATTTCTTCTTAATCAAATCCCTGCTAATTGGTTTACCTTTCACTTTCTCATATCTATTCATCATTAATTCATACATTCTACCCTCCAAAGCTGCTTCTCTGTAAGCTCTAATGTCTTGGCTAGTTTTACCACTCAACAAATCTCCTAAAATAATGGGTGTGTGTTTGGTTATTGTTTTATGAAATTTATTGTGTCGTAGTGTTTTATTGTAATTGAGTATTCGTTTAGTTATATCCAATTTTTTCCAACAATTTGGGTCAAGCAAAGCAACACTTAAAGCAGGTTGAGAGTTTTTTATATCACAAGCAATGAGTTGTTGCCCTTTATAAGTTAGTAATGGTCTTAATTCTCGTTTTAATCCAGAAACATTGGTGTGTAGCCTTCCAATATTTGTATCTCTCTTAAACAGCCAAGCTCTATCATCCAATTTAGAGGCTGCATTGATCCAACAATTTTGCTTATATATAATTATGCGGGAAGCTTCATTCTTCAATTCTTTTTTTAACCATTTTTTATACTTGGATTTATTTCTTGGATGGTTCATATCTTGCCTAACATCCTTATAGGTTTTGTTTTTCAATCCCTTTATTACATCAGGAACAGCATCAAAATCAATCTCTAATCCTTGATGGTATTTCCAGAGATGAGGATGTTTTGAAATCGTCTTTTTACAAACTCCTGCCTTGTTCAGTTTAACAAACTTTTTACCATATAAATCAAAATGCCTGATTGAAAAACCTTCATATTTTTTGGTAAATCTGTAACCCCTGCATTTTGCACCAGGAATAAAATGATTGTTTGTTTCAAGGATTCCAGCATCAACAGCCCATTTGAGAATTTTATCATAATCTCTCACTTTTGTCTGCATTTGACCAGAACAAAGGTTTGCATATCCATCAGTAAAGACAGGGTTCAAATCTTTATTATTTGTAAAAACCTCAACGATTTGCCCTAGCATAAACCTTACATCTTCCATCAAAGCATTTGGTCTATTTTTGTTATCTAAGTCTGCTGGTAATGGATGTTTTTTTATGATTTTTCCCAAGTCTAATTTCTTGGGTAATACGACTCTGTAATATTCTGGTACGAAGCCTTTTTCTATCTTTTCCGTTTCTTGCGGTGCATCAATTTCTATTTGTGGACAATCTCCACACTCTTTTACTAATTCTGTTTGAGGACTTTCGTTATTTATGTAGTCCTCTCTTACTTCTTTTTTTATAAAATTCATTAAAAAAATTTATTTTCTATTAAAACTGTGTCTGTTGACACTCTATCTTTTTGATACTATTTCTACTATTATTTCAAAGAACAAATCTGCTCATTAATAAGCCCAATTTTACAACTTCTGACCTTTTCAGAAGATTCCACAAAATACAAAATTAAAGAGACTAAAACAAGAAAAAAAGGATAAATTTTTTATTCTATTTCAAATAAAATAATTATTATTTTTCTCAAAATTCCAATTAATTTTTTTTCAGTTTTTCATTGAATTGAATTCAAGTAAATTTCTTATATAATCCCCCCTTGACATAATTTGAAGTAGCTCTCTCACAAAAAAGTCCCAAGATAACACGCCATCTACCATTTGCGACCTTTCTTATCCCTCCCATACTTTGTGGGAAAGTATTAATCGCACATTTTATAACTTTTAAACGGAGTAAACGGAACTCCTGTAGATTAAATCTACGAATAAATTATTATGCAAGATGTATTGAATAACGAGATTAGTGCAAATGGCACACAAAAAGATTCTAAACTTAAAGCTCCTGCTGTGATTGCTCTTATTGGAGTATTGTCAGATGTTAGTGAGCTTATTGATCCAGAGGAAGGCAATTCTTATGTAATTCTAACTTTTACATTACCTGATGGAGATGTAAAAACTTTACCTGTTAATGCTAGTTTCTGGATGAAGTTAGCAAAGAGATACCCATTGGATAGTTATGTTAGATTCTCAGTTGAAAAGAGGATAGCTAACAAGACTCAATTTATTGATAGACAATCTGGTTCTATTATGTTACACGCAAAGACAGGTGAGTATTTCAAAACGATCAATCGTATTCCAGAAGGTTTGTATGCAATTGAAGTAAAAAAGATTTTAGGTGAAGATTTAGAAAATAGAATTGTCGGACAAGAGGATTCATCTAAGCAAATGGCACTCGCAACGTTCTATTCAAACTTCTACAGATCATAATTGTGGATGTGGATGTGTGGTTGCCTATACATCTTGAAAGGGAAATCTTGTAATGAGGTTTCCCTATTTTTTTACTTAAAATTTTGTCTTATGAAATTAATAAAAGCAGAACGGAAACACGCAAAGATAAAAGTCTGCCTTCAAGGTCCATCTGGTTCTGGCAAAACATTCTCAGCTTTGTTGATGGCTTCTGGATTAGAAAGTGACTGGAATAGAATTGCCATAATTGACAGTGAAAATGGGTCTGCTCACCTATATTCTAATTTAGGAGATTACAGTGTAATAAATCTTAGTAAACCTTTCACACCTGAAAAGTATATAGAAGCTCTTGAAATGGTTGAACAGGCTCAGATGGAAGTTTGTATAATAGATTCTATAACTCACGAATGGGAAAGCATATTACAGGAGCATTCATCTATGACAGGTAATTCTTTTACCAATTGGGGAAAGTTGACACCTAGACACAATGCATTTGTTCAAAAGATTCTTTCAGTACCTTTTCACGTAATTGGAACAACAAGGACCAAACAAGATTATGTCTTGACTGAAAAGAATGGCAAAATGGTTCCTGAGAAGGTTGGTCTTAAAGGTGTACAAAGGGATGGAGTAGACTATGAATTTACTTTAGTCTTTGATATAGATATAAAACATCAAGCTACTGCAAGTAAGGATAGAACTGGATTATTTGTTGACAAACCACAGTTTATGATAAGTTCAGAGACAGGCAGATTAATAAAAAGTTGGTGTGAAACTGGAACATCTATTGAACAAGTAAAAGAATTTATCAAGTCTTGTTCTGATCTTGAAAAGTTGCGAGACATCTACAGAAAATACCCATCTTTTAAACAGTCTTTGCAAGACCTATTTATGCTACGAAGCAAGCAACTCAAAGAAGTTGAAATTGATATTAGTAACGATTTAATTAACCTAAATAAAGCCTTATCAAATGGAACTACAAATTCACAGTAACGGAGTACAACAACAGGAGGAAGTAAGATTCATAGAATCCAATACTCAACCAATGAATTTACAAGAAATCAGACAGAAACATATCATTCCTGTATTCGTGAAAGATAATACAGAGATTGTGTCTCATACAGAATTTATTGAAGCTACCCAAGAACAGATTGATATACATTATGGTGGAGAGATTATATCAAATCCAAGTATCAGAATGTCTCACCCAATAAAAGGACGTATTCCAGAAGCAAGAGGAAAGAAAGCCACAGAGTTAGAGGAACACGAAAAGACCATCTATTATGAACGAATGGCATTTCTAATTGAACTACCAAACATCAAGGAAACTATCAACGGAGAAAGTCTTTCATTGGTTATAGGAGGAATTAGAGCATTGAATGAAACCAATTTATATTCAGTTAAAGGATCACCAGAAAGGTTTAGAATCTTTATAGGATTTAAGGTTCAAGTATGTACCAATTTATGTATCTGGACAGATGGTTTTTCAAGTGATGTAAAGGTTAGTTCAAAGGATGAATTAGCTAAACAAGTTGGTCAGATGATAGAAGATTTCTCTGCTCAAAAGCAATTAGCTTCTATGGAACAATTGATGAATACAGTAATGAGTGAAAGTGAATTTGCTCAGATGATAGGAAGGTCACGACTATATAATTATCTCCCTAAAGGACAGAAAGTAGGGATTCAACCTTTATTGTTAGGAGATAATCAGATTTCACAGATAGCAAAGGGTTATTATGGAGATGAAAATTTCTCAGGTAATGGCTCATCAATCAATCTTTGGAATCTATACAATTTATTTACTGATGCTGTTAAATCCTCTTACATTGACAAGTTTTTAGATAGAAATGTTAATTCATTTGAGTTTGTCAAGAACATAGAGAGTGCGTTAGTGAATAAACAGGATAATTGGTTTTTATCCTAGAGCATTTTTAGTTGATTACAGTAGATTACATTACTGTGATGGAGAGTCTGTTCTTAATTGAGCAGTCTCTTTTTTTTGTTAAAATGACTAATAATGATAAACAAGAACAGACAATAATAAATAACATAACCCATACTATTATTTTAGTAGAATTATGGGTTCTAAAACATAGCCAATATGAGAATTTCAGAAATTAAAATCATATACACGAATAAGACTAAGCCTAATGTTACAGTAACAACGAGTGATGAAGCTTATAATATTTTTATGAAATATTGGAATAAATCCACTATAGAATTACGAGAGTCGTTCAAAGTATTGTACCTTAACAGAGGAAACAAGGTCATTGGAATAGAAAATCATAGTATAGGTGGAGTAATAGGAACAGTAGCAGATGTTAAATTGATTGTTGCTACAGCATTAAAATGTGTTGCATCTTCAATAATTTTGGCACACAATCATCCTTCGGGAAACTTAAAGCCTTCAAATGCAGACAAACGTTTAACAAGTAAAGTAAACGATGCTTGCGATCTGTTTGATATAAGTCTATTGGACCACTTGATTGTAACCAGTGATGGGTATTATAGTTTTTGTGATAAAGATTTGATATGAAAATGAAAAAGGTGCTTCTGGTTTGTGGGAGTGCCTTTATTTATGATACTGAACTTGTAATTAGCAAGCACTATAGTTGTAAAAAACTGAATAGTTGCAATTATGAAAAGGAAAGATATTTATACAAATAAAAAATTTTAGATAATAATAATCTATGGAAAATTACGAAAATGAAAATCATTATAGGCTTTGTATACATGAGGCTAGTCATGTTGTTTTTATTTATTTGTTAAACAAAATTGATTCTGATTTTCCTCCTTTGGGACATGCTTTAGTTCAAATACGAGAAGGACATACTGAATATTCAGCTGAGACTGCAACAGCCCCTTTAAGAACATATTTATTTGATTTTCAAGATGAACTTGAGAATGTTACTGATGAAATTGGTACTGCTGAGATGATTTTTGCAATGGCTGGCTCAAGCACATATAAAACTGTAATAAATGAAGATGGTGATAGTCTGTATGATATAGATAAATATCAAATAGGTAATCCTTTTCCAAGAGATTTTGAATATTTTTCAAAAATAGGATGTGGATATTATGGAATATCTCTTGAGTCTGTGAAAGAATTAATGATTGGTATTGATAATGCCATCAATGTATTATTGAGTACTTACCCAACTTTACAGGAATCTATAAATAATATTGCTAAAGCTATTTCAAAAGAAAAAATGATACGTGGCGAACATATTAAAGAGGAAATTGAAAAAATACAAGAAATGGATATTGAAATGAATAAATTTTTCTCATTAATAAAGAAGTAAAATTATTATCAAACTCTGTCTCTTGAATGAAATCAAGACTTTTAAGCTGCCTTTTAAGAGCTATTGAGACACTATATTTATCATCCTCAGTACAACAACTGAATCAAAGAAATATTTAAGGCTGGACTTATTTTGTAAAGAGTATAGAATTTTACTACCTTTAAGCAACTAACTTCTAAAACTGAAACCAAACAAATCAGAAGGTTCTAGTTGTAATGCAGTAGATAATTGATAGACTGTTGAGATGGTTGTGTTTATTTCACCACGTTCAATTCTACCAATTTGAGATATAGGAACATCTGCTTCATATGCGAGGTGTTCTTGTGACAAATCTTTCTCCTTCCTAAGTTTTCTTAGGTGGTTGCCAAAAGCAACGAGAAAGGCTTTATTTTTGATATTTATCACACCAGCAAATTGGCGTGTTTTTTTAACTATTATAAACGCATATATGCGTTATTTTAAATTTTTATTAAACAAATCACTATGAGTAACTTTTCTAAAATTGTTGTAACAATAATAGCAATCATTATATTTCTTGCTGCCTTTTTAGGAATTATGGGTATGAGAGAAATGAATGGGTATTCTACGCCAGGCTTCTTTGGGATCATTATAGGATTTGGATTAATTGCAGGACTAAAAGCAATCTGGAAAAGTGATGAAACTAATAGTGATGAAATCACATTAGACAAAGACTAGAATGTTTAAGGACTATTATAAGATACTAGATTTAAAATCAGATGTTTCACTAACTGAAATCAAACAAGCCTATAAAAAAAAGGCATTAAAATGGCATCCAGATAAGAATAAAGATATTGATACAACTAAACAAATGCAAGATGTAAATGAGGCTTATCTTATACTTAAAGATGCAGAGGCGAGAATTAGATATAATCAAGAATATGAGCATTTTGTAAAATATAAAGACGAAGATCATATAAATCCCAAGTCTGAATATTCTACAAATCAAGAAAGCTATGATTATGAAGATTATGAGTTTGAAGATGAAATACTAAAATACTGGGTGAAAAATGCTCAGAGACAAGCAAAAACCTATGTCAAGGAAATAACTTCTTTATCAGCTAATGCAACAAAAGCAGCAGGTACAGAAATGTTGCAGTGGTTCTTAGGCTATCTGATATTAGGCATAATAATCACAATTATTTTTTTACTAATCAATAATTTTTAAACAAATGAAGGCTATAGTCTTATTTATGTTCTTTTTATGCACTTTACCAATAGGTAATGATTGGGAAACTATCTACTTAGGAGATTGGGGGACTATAGAGTTGCCCCCTTCAATGGAAATTCAGTCTGGTATATATAAGGCAATTATGGATGAATATAAGGATACATACTATATTCCTCCAATGAAAAGAGTAGTGTTTCAACAAAACGGATTAAATGAAGGTAGAAACTTAGATGTATATGCCCGTGTATTTATTAGAACAGATTCATCTAATGAAAAGCTACCAGAGATTATTCCAAACGATTTTACTTCAGAAGATATTGAATATCTGAGTACAATGTTTATGCAAGAGGTTCAGGCAATGTGTAGTAATTCTCCATACGATTATAAAATGCTACAATGGGGTGGGCTTCAGATAACAAGTCTAAGCGAAGAGTACTGCCTAAATTATAGTTATCTAAGAAAAGTGGGTGACAATTCTCCTACTCATTCAGAATTTTACGTTTTTTGGAAAGGATATAAACAATATACTCTAAATATTGAATACAGAGTTAATGATGCTAAGATTTGGAAGAATGATTTACAACGATGTGTCAATTCATTGGTTTTAAATAGATAGGAAAAAGTTATATTTAGTTTAAATTCTTGAGACAATCATTATAAATCAATTTTAGTGTGATAACAGTATCATTATATTCATCGTTTTACTTTTACTTTAAGTCAGGTAGTAGAAACCCTCTTGGTCGATCACCCATTCATAATTTAATATCCATTATCTCAATGGTAGGAGTTGTAATTAGTGTGTTTTTTTTAATATCTAATTTTGGATTAGCTTGGGGTATATTATATTTTCTATTTGCATTTATTGGCGGTAGGCTTATTTTATATCCAACATTTAACGAGTTTCATGACAGGTTTAATACTTTGTCATCAAAAAGGTGGGACGAGATTGATTCATTTGATAATGAAGAGTTTGAAAAGCAAAGAAAGCTATTCTCTCGATTATATTTTATAACTTTAGCTGGACTCATCTTACTTCCTTTATTTATGATTTTAAACTTGATTTTCTAAATGATGATTAGCAATCTAAAAATTATTCACGCAGTAGCATTAGTCTCTTGCCTACTTCCAATGCCTTATGGGTATTTTATGGTAGTAAGATTGTTTTCAACTGCTTTATTTGGCTACTATGCTTATCAGGAATTTCAAAACGATAATCAAACAACAGGATTTGTATACATTGGGTTAGCCTTATTATTTCAACCAATTTATAAAATTGTATTGGGTAGAGCCTTGTGGAATTTAGTAGATATAGTAGTTGGTGGATGGTTGGGATTTCAGTGGTATGAAAATAAAAAAACTGAATAGATAAGATAATTACAGCAAATATGAAAAGTATATTTATTTTATTTCTCCTTCCAATTTTCTTACAAGCTCAAGATACTCCTTGTTCAATTTATTTTATGGAGGATATAGAAGAAGATTGTCCTTACCAAGAGTTTGATTGTTCCCCTTTTAAAATCATTTGCTATGATATGGATTCTTCATATTTAGATTACAAATTTGAGGTGTATCTAAACGAAAATATTGTGTTTAAAAATAGAGGAAATGACATTTTTTATGACCCAAGATTTAGTGATGAATTTGAAGATATTTCTATTCCTGAAATTACTTTTGAGGAGATTAATTTTGACGGTCATTTGGATTTAAGAGTTAGTGTAGAGAGCAAATTTGCTGATTATTACCTATTTGATCCCAACCTAAATAAGTTTCAAGAAACACCTTACTTGGAATATGTAAATTACTATGATTTTAAACCAGAAGAAAAGACATTGAAATCTATTGATGGAAATTGTTGTGACATAGAAGTCAAAATATTTAAATGGGTTAAATTTGATAAATTGGAACTAAGAAGCCATATACACACAATATATGATCCAGTAAAAGATACAACAGAACTAATTGATACAATATATTATAAACAATAACATTACTCTAGTACAAAAACACACCACCAAACCAAGCCAAAAAAAAGCCACCTCCCCATAAGAGAGATGACTTTACTTTAATCTTACAAACCAATACTATCAAGCAGAAACAGAAACCAAAGTCTCTTGTGAAGCTTCAACCGTTTCTACTGGCTCACCAACATTCAAATAATATTTGCTATTACTTGGCTGATGCTCAACAGGTATTTGCCTGTATTTGCTCCACCAGTTTATGAATTTGGTGAATCGGTGTGAAGTCAGGTTTTGATAGCTTGGATACTTTGATTTGAGTATCTCTAATATGACTGCTTATCCTCACGATAGCCTGACACAAAGTAGGTATCAGCAAATGCAAGAAACTGTGATCCTGTCTCACTAATAATCTCTTTGTCTCCATAGCTGAAATATTCAGGCTGGATCAAACCATCTTTCAAAAACGTCTCAACACATTCGATCATAAATGTGTCAAACTTATTCCATTCAGCAGCATCCCAATCTTCAAAAAACCTCTTTCCAAATTCATCAATTGGTCTGTTGTAGTGATTGTACCAATCAGAAAACTCAAACTCATAGAGTCTTCTTTTTGTACTACCACCTTCAACAGCATTAGGTCCAACATTTGATGTAGCCACCATTTTTGGACTTTCACTATAAGGTATTGTAAAGGTAGCTTTACCTCTATGTTCAATTTCAATACCATTCGTTAATGTTGGATAGAACTTCTCTAATGGAAATTTTCTATCATAATCTTCAATGTTAATGATATTGGTGTCTGTCTTCACTGTTTGCCAAAAGTACCAAGAGTTAAATCTGTCCTTTATCCTTTTACCATCAAGGTTAGCAACCTTTCTCATTTTACCTAATGCTGTTACGTAGAGACTCTTTCCTGAACCACCATTGGCAACAGTACTGGTTTTAGCATTCTTATCTGTTAGAAAAATCAATTTAGAATTACTTGGGTCTTTGTACGTGGATAATAAATATCCTGTAAAAGATTGGAAACATTTGAACCTGTCCTCATCTTGATTACTCATTTTGAAACAGGATTTTTTATAATCTCCATCTGCATTTGCAGTAGGATCAAAGTTTCTTTCCAATATACTTGATTCCCAAATTGGTTTCTTTAACTCTGTATATGGTTTAAAATCAAATCCAACCTTTGAAATCTGCACAAAACCATTTTGAAAATATAAATAAACGGTATCTTTAGTATCTCTTTGAATATCCAATTCAGCAGATATTATCCATTTAAGCATCTCAGATGTCAGCTTTGGCTTCTTAAAGATTTCATCAATAACATTGGCTCTGCCAAAATGTTCCAGATAAGTTCTGATAAAGTCAATTAGATCACCTTTACCTACTTCTCTAATAATGTTATCTTGGACATTCACCCAAATATAACTATCCGTGTCCCTTTTCACTTTGTTGAATCCATATGATTCATACAATTCCATTAATTTAGTTGGTATAATACTAATACTCTTATTCTCTTCCCAAAAAATTAGTTCACCATTATGGTTGAATTTTGATTTTAAATATGTAAAATCCATTAAAATAAATTTAAATTTAATTTGTGAGTATTAAACTCACTATAAGTAGTGTCACAAAATTAGCCTAACAACAATTTGATTTCAAGATATTGATAATCAGTTGGTGTCTTAGATTATTTTTGTCAAACTACTTATTCTTTTAGAATGAATATTTCCATTCCAATTCTTTTTTAATGCATAGAGTTTAGGTTTATTTAAGCAATAGAAGAAATTAGGGTAGGAGATCGGATATAGTAACAATAGATACCTTTAGTGATAATGGAACTATCACTTAGGGGAGTTATGTTTATTTGAAAGTAAATTTGGTAGCTCATATTTAAATCCCTATCAGGTCAGGGACAACCTTTAAAAGTTATGATTTTATCTGATTATTAGATTTTTATAAGATAGTTGACTTCTATTCTTAACCATAACTTTCAAAGTTGGAGTAATTTTTTACTCACTATATGAGAGCCACCAAAATTGTTATTCTCTAATCATTGTTAACTATCTTTTTATTCCTAATTAACTATAGTAATGAACTAACAGAATATTGAAATAGTTCATCAAAAGTAGATTATTAAATAATTTTTTACTTGATAAGTAAAACAGTACCAATGACAATCACATTAAATCTATATCAAAAGCAAAAAAAAGTACACTGAAAGCACTCAACCATTTTGATTGGTAAGTGAAGAAAAAAGTACACTGAAAGCACTTAAATGCTAATTTAGAAAATTATTAACCAGACTGAATGTTTGTAAACTGTTTGTAAGAAAAGGAAAGAGAAAACATAAATGACTGATAATCAGATAGATAAGAGGTATTTAATCCTGATCCGTAGTCAAGTGCTCTATCCAGTTAAGCTACGAGGCCATTGGTTTTTATCTTGGTGCAAGATCTAAAGATTTATTTTGTATAACAATGCATAAATCACCAAATTAGTTCCCTTCCATAGATTTTAAAATTTTTGCAGCATCTTTACTTCTTGAAGATTGAGGATTCGATGCTATTTTTTCAAACAAAGCTTTTGCTTGATTTTCCTTATTGATTTTTAAATATGCAAGAGCTTTATACCAACTTGCTGCCTCAAATAAATTAGAAGAGTTAGCAATTTTATCAAAAGCACTGATTGCATTTTCAATACTACCATCAGGTGAGTACAAATTGTTAAGCCCATGATAAAAATTGTATTCAGCGTTATCAGATACACGACTGGTAACAATTCCAGTAAATTTTAGAGAAGAAGAAAAATCATTTGATTTATAAAATTTGACTGCGTTTTGCCAATCTGAATCAATCTGTTGAGATTCAGACCGCAATATTGTTGGAGCATTATAATGATTAGCAATAAATTTATCTGCTAACTGATTAACATTCTGCGAGCTAGGTCCTAAAGAAAAATACAAGACTGAGCCTAGCAAACAAAAAATTAAAAAAGCGGCGGCAACTTTTAAAAGACCAAAACTAGATTTTGCATCAGAATTAATACTAGATTTTTTTTCTGGATTTATTCTTGGATTTGATTCTTGTTTTAATGTAGATTTTTTTTCTGGATTTATTTCAGTGTTTAAATCTGGCTTTATTTTAATATTTTTTTCTGGAGTGGTTTCAGAAATATAATTTAATTCAGAATTCGTTAATAAATCTGATTCAATAAAAGCCAAATCTTCGGCATCATAATCAAATTCTTTAGGCTTAAGATCAAGTTTTTTTGTAATACCTTTAAAGAATGCCTTCATATCTGATTTATACTCCGCGATTAATACTGCATGAACGTCAACTTCTAAACTCAGCGATTTATCTGCCTTTATTTTTTTTTCAACTTTCTTATGATCTGCATCATTTAAATTACCATTAACATAATTATTAATTAATTCATCATTGATTTCCAAAATTCCGTCCATTTTATAAGTAGTTTAAATATTAATTATTCTTTAATTTTTTTCTTTACTAACTCCAGTAAATGCTTTTTACACTTAACCTTTCTATCAGTTAGAACTCTAGCATTTTTATAATTATAATTTTTAAAAATTTCACCAGGTTTTAATCCTTTGATTATAGTGTCAGTTAAAATATTTCTACAAAGTTCGCCCAATTGAGTCATCCCCCACTTAACAGCCTCTATCAATTTTTTTCTTTGCTCATCTTCTATCTCAAAATCATCATTTACATACGAATTACTTTTATTAATTTGATCGCTTAGAAAAAGTTCATACTTTTTAGCATGAGAAATTCTATCTCTTTGATTTTGCCTCAAAACGTTAACAGCAACTTTAGTTAAATACGCCTTTATGTTTCCATATATAACAGCATCATTCATCGCAGCTGCTTGAAACTTTAAAATTGCATCTCCATATACATCATTGCATTCATCAATATTTGCTTTATATTTAAAATGAAGGATGCCACAAACATATTCATAAAAAGTCTGATAAGTAAAACCCAATGCCGTATTATCGCCTGATTTAAAGTCTTCAAAATCTTCTTTACTATATTTTATACTATTATAATGCTTTTTCATAGAAATGCAAGTTTAATTTAATTTAATTTAATACATACTGTTTATTACTAATATAATTTAAAATTCCAATTAAAATATTTATAATCACAAAATAGTCTTTTTTTTGCACATTGTGACTTAATTTTAAAATTTAAATGTACAAACAACCATAAAAGTGGGCATTTTTTTCAAAAAAAGAACATTTTGACCATATAGAATAAGAACTCATTGACAATTCTTACCATAAAATTACAATTTTAAAGTGTAAATATATAATCTTTGACTTGCATTTTAAAAAAATTTCATTGTATATGTAAAACAGCGCAGTTTTTGATTTACAATTATATAACAAAATACAAAATTTAAGAAGATGAAAATAGATAAAATTTGCAAAGCAGCCTTAGTTTTACTAAGTTTTTTGACGTTTAACAATATATACAGCCAATTCACACCTGTCAATACAGATGAATTAGTAACTGAAAAAAGAGTAGGTATCGGATATGGTAGTTCAGGGATACCAATCAACTATCAGAATACTAATGCTTTATTAAATATTCGTAAAAACTCTAACTCTATTCATAACTTATATCTAGGTGCGAAAGGAAATCACTTACCAAATATATATTTAAAAAAAGAAAATACATATACTAATATAATTCAAAAAAGTATAGGACTAACATTTGAAATTCAAGGAGATCCACTTATGGTTCTAGAGCCATATAATGGTGGCAAAGTCAGAATTGGTAATGTTACTGCAGGTTGGAATAATAATTATAAACTATTTGTTGAGAAAGGAATTCTCACCGAGAAAGTTAAGGTAGCTCTAAAATCAAGCTCAAACTGGTCCGATTACGTCTTTGATGAAGACTACAAATTGAACTCTTTAAACAAAGTTGAAAAATATGTGAAGAAAAACAAACATCTTCCAAATGTACCTTCTGCGGATGAAGTTGTTGAAAATGGGATAAACTTGGGAGAGATGGATGCAACACTTTTAAGACAAATCGAAGAATTGTGGCTACATACTATTGAATTGAACAATGAAAAGGAGAATCTTGAGAAAACTGTTGATAAACTTGTAAAAAGAGTAGCGAAACTGGAAAAAAAATAAATTCTTAATCATCTCCAACAGCTAGTCTAGATGTTGGGGGTGATTTTATTCTTTTTACCCTTAAAATTCTCAACGATGAAAATACTTATAAAATTTATTTATATAATAATTATACTTAATACTTCTATTTCTCTCTCGGCGCAACTTGATACTCTTTATATTGAAGACTTTACTGATCAAGAATATCCTGAATGGGAAGTGAGTGATCCTGCTACACAAAGACAAGCACCGTCCAATTCAAACAATAATGGAATTATCTTCGAAGATGGAGGAGGTAACTCAATTCATACATTAATCTCGCCGATTCTAAAATTAGGCCTATATGATTCTTTAATATTAGTTACAAATGACTTATTTGAAGTTACTGACGCAGATAATTTAACTCTATCAATTAGTGAAGATGGAGGAGACACTTATAACATTCATTTTGATCTTGAAACGATAGAGTCTGATACTGTAAATCTCTCAGATACTTTGTCTTCTTTTAACAACATAAAATTTAAACATACTATTGAGTTTAATGGATTTTCCAGTGCTACTAAATATTGGGAAATAACAGAATGTCAAGTTTTAGGAAAAATATTTGGAGGAAATGCAAAAGTTGCTACTAAAGATGACGATGATGATCGAAAAAGATTTCATTTTGAATGCTTACCAGTTCATGAAAATATTAACCTGAATGTTATTTTAATTAATGAAAGACCTATCCCACTTTCTATTGAAGACCTTTTTATTGATGTAGATATAATCCCAAACTCTATTAGTTTCGATCTCAACAAAATTTCAATTAAAATCTTAACTGATTCTGGAGTACTTTTTGAAGATTATGATACATTTACGGAAATAACATTAGAGCAAAACTATTCAGCAATTTATAATATACCAATTTTGATTACTGGTTCTCCAAGCAATCAAAATGTAGATCAACTGAATTTCTATTTTGGTTCAAGTAAATTTACAGACTCTGACTTCGAAGACCTTCCTGCAAATTCAATTCATGGATATTTACCAACTAAAATTGGAAATTGTTGTCAAGATACACTCCTTATCATAGATGACCACACCAATCAGCTTCCATACTTTTATGGAACCACTTCAAATATAACAATCAATGATATAAATCCACTTGGTATAACCGAAAAATCAATATTAGTTGCTACGGACTACATTTTGCTTGAACCATCAAATATAGAAAAGTATATCTCTATTTCTTTTAGGGATCAATTTAAACCTGATCCAACTGGTATTTTCATGGCATCAATTGAAGAATGCACCCCTCCTACAGATGAACCAGAAATTGGTAAAGTAGCTGGCAAAGCAAAATTTGATAATTTGAAAATATTGATTTTCCCAAATCCAACAACTGAAACTTTAAATTTCAATATAAATACAGAAATAGAGGGTAAATTTATTAATATTGAAATTATTAATACTTTTGGGAATATTCTTTTGCAAAAGAAAATATGCAATATTAACTCAGATTTTTTTGAAATAAATACTAGTTTACTCCCAAATGGACTCTATTATGCAAAAATATACAATTCAAAATTTGTTGAAACAAAGAAGTTTTATAAACAATAGAATATTACTATTTTTATTTATTGTAATACAGCAGTATTTTGGACTCCCCCAAATCTCCCACTCCCAAAATCCAGATTCTCTAACAGCTGAAAGACTAACTGCTCATGCAGATAGTCTTTTTGAATTAGAAAAATTTGAGGAAGCCATACCTATATATAAAGAATCTTCCGAATACTTTAACAAAGCAAAATGCTATGAAAAGTTGCTTCAAAATTATGGTTGGATAAGATTATCATTGCACTATCAAGGAATTGAATCTGAATATATTGATTATGTAAAATCAATTCAGCATTTCGACACATTAAAAAACAGCTTAGCTTATGTATGGAGTTACTTAATGCCTTTAAGTGATATTGAATATACTAAAGGCAATTTTCACTCCTCAATACTTTATTTGAAAGAAATTGAAAAAAGATTACATAATATTGATAATAACAAATTACAAGAGGATTGGATTTTACTAAATAATAGTTTAAGTATAAGTTATAAACGAATTGGCAACTATAAAAAATCACTAGATTATGCAAATAAAAATCAAATAGAAGTAGCAAAATTTAAAGACCCTTTTTATATTGCAAAAAACAAACAAAGTATCTGTATGATATTACAAAAAAACAGAGATACTATAAACGCAATTAATTGTTACAAAACAGCTATTATTAAACTCTCAGAAATTGAAAGGAAGCAAAATACAAAAAACAGAATAAAAATCAATGATTTCAATATAAACCTAAGTCTACTTCTTGCTGAGTTATATTCGCATTCTAAAAATTACGAAAAATCTCAAGAATTAATAATCAAGCATTATCCTGTTAAAAATTATAAAAATCATCCTAAACTAGTTTTTCTAATAGCTCGTAATTACTTCTATTTAGATGAGTTTAAATTATTTAATAACTTTATTATTGAAAGCTCTATACTACATAAAAAAAAATACAAATTAAAAAACTCCAGTCTAAGTAAGTTTTATAGAGGTTACGCCAATATCCTCATCGACCAAGACTCCATCGACCTTGCTCTAAAAAATTACCAACTGGCTATTTTTAGTCTTGCTGAATCTTTTAATGATTCTACTGATATTAGTAAAAACCCTGTTCTTAAAAATATTTTGGCAGAACAGACTTTGCTTTTGGCTTTTGAGAAAAAGGCTGATGCTTTGGTTCTGAAATATGATAAAACTAATGATGTCAAATACCTAAAATATGCGCTTGATGCTTATCAGAAAACAGACTCGCTCATTTCGATTATTAGGAATGGGATTGAAAGTGAGGCTTCGAGGCAACTGGTTTCCAAAAATGTTAATGATATTTATGAAAAAGCCATTGATGTGGCTTTTGATTTGTATCACTTGACTAATGATGAGCAATACAAAAACTTTGCTTTTGATTTCGCTGAGAAAAACAAAGCCATTTCTTTATTAGAAGTATTACAGGAAAACAAGGCCAAATTTGCTTTTTTGCCTGATAGTTTGATTGAAAAAGAAACTGAATTTAAAGTTGAAATTGCATACAATGAAAAATTACTGTTTAAGGAACAAAAAGGCAGCTCGCCTGATTCTACTAAAGTTTACAACCTACAAAATGAAATTTTTGATTTAAATAGAGAATATGAAAAATTTCAGGATTATTTAGAAAATAATTTCAAAGAGTACTTTGCCCTTAAATATAAAAACAATTCTGTTGATGTTAAAAATATTCAAAACAGTTTAGATACTAAATCTGCATTTATTGAATATTTTATTGGGATTAATAGTATTTATTCTTTCACCATCACTAAGAATTCTTTTGATGTTTTAAAAAATGATATTCCGCAAAATTTTAGTGAGACAATTACTGATTTCAGAAAAACTCTTACTGACTATTCTTATGTCCTTAACAATACAGACAAAGCACAAAAATTATTTAATAAAACGGCATCAGATATTTATAAATTAACGTTAAAAGAGTCCGAAGGAAAACTGGACCCACAAATAAACAAAATAATAATCGTTCCTGATGACCTGCTTAACTTTGTCAACTTTGAATCACTGGTTCGGGAAAACAATCCACATTTTCAAATCAATGATTTCTTAATCAATGATTTTGCCTTTAACTATGCTTATTCGGCTACACACTTATTAGATGAGACGCATAGAAAGATTAAACAAAGTGATGAAAATCGAAAACTCTTTGCTGGTTTTGCTCCTATCTATCAAGATATATATGAAAACATTGCACAGGTCAGCGACTCCGTTGGAAACATCGCTCTAATGGATTTTAAAACGAGAAACTCCAATGTTGATTTGCCAGAAGCACGCTCTGCTGTAAAATCTATTGCGGATCTTCTGGAAGGGGATAGTTGGCTGGCTGCCAATGCTACTGAAAAAACATTTAAAAAAAATGCAGTTAACTATAAAATTCTTCACTTGGCAATGCATGGTGTTACAGAAAATGAAAATCCTGAATATTCTAAATTACTTTTCTCTTCCGAAATTGATTCTTCGGAAGACGGACTTTTGAATGCATATGAACTCTACAATATGAATTTAAATGCAGACCTTGCTGTACTCAGTGCTTGTAATACTGGATTTGGAAAATTAAAAAAAGGAGATGGTACAATGAGCCTTGCTAGAGCTTTCTCCTATGCGGGTTGTCCTAGTTTAGTAATGAGTCTGTGGAGTGTCCCAAGTGAAGAAACTGCTAATATTATGGTGGATTTTTATAAGCAACTTAAAGTGGGCGATTCGAAGGAAATTGCACTTAGAAGGGCTAAACTTAATTATCTTGAACTTGCTCCTGACGAAAGATTACATCCCTTTTTCTGGGCGGGTTTTATTCCTATTGGCAATCCTGAACCGATTTTTCAAACTTCCCAAACCTTCTATTGGTTTTACATTTTTGTACTCCTTATGATTTTTATTGGCATAATAAGCTTCTTTTTAGTGCGTAGCAAAAGTAAATAATAACTCACAAATAACTATTGGTTTCTAATCAATTTTACTTAAAATTGAAAGCTTGTCATATATTTCATTAAAACCTATTTTGTATAGCCTTCCTCAACAAAACTCACTAAAAATAAAAAAATATTAAAACGCTAACTCAAGTCATTTTAATCTACCTTTTTATTTTATTTGGACTCCCTAAAAACTCCCATTCCCAAAATTCAGAAGGCGATTTCAATTAAAAACTAATTAATACGAAATTAAACAAATAATGTCGCACAAATTCAGTTTTAAAGCTTCAATATCATCGTTAAAATACTCACCGCAGCTTTGGCTACCGAACGTCGGAGCGGCTTGGTTTTTTGCCTTGATATTGAAACTTTAATTTCTGAATTTTATGCGACATTATTCATTCAAATTCGTATAAGCAACCTGCTTTTTCTGATGAAAAAATTGCTGATATTCTAAATACAAATTCTAAGATAGTTAAGGTAAGGAAATAAGAGAAACTATGAACTCTTAAAAAGAAAAACTGCAAGCAACAACCTACCTAGACACTGTACTAGAAACAATCCATTCAGAATCCTTGTTTAAAAGATAAATTTCAGTATCGACAGTTTCATTGATTTTTGCAGAGGCTTGAGCTGAAAAACGATCCGCCTCAATATTGGTGATTCTAAAACTATCAATGTGTAGAACGGGAATATTCATTGCTGAAGCGAGTGCCTTTTCTGTAGAAACAGCCGCTGCTTTTGCAATGTTTTCATCTTTCAAAGCATCCATAAATACATGGATGTTTCTCCTTACATTCTCTATTCTGTGATTCGATTTTTTGGGACTATTAAGGCAGCCTGTGTATTTTATCATACACAGAAAAAGTAAAATTGCCACAAGCCCTATTTTACCAATTGTTCTTCTTCGCATTATTGTATTAAATATTCCTCTTTGCTATTTACGGATATCTTTGGTAATTGTTTGTGTGTTTCAAAATAGTCAAAGCCTGTTTTTAAATTTTCCCAAAATGAAAGCAATGCTGGCTGATCTCGTTCGAGGTAAGTTTTGATCTTATATCGGAGACTGCTCATATGACACGGAAATATATGCACAGGAATTCGATTCTGTCCAGCTGCTTTTGCCTCTGCCGCAATCCAATACAATGCTTCAATGGGTTCATTTTCAACGGCCACACAGCCAATCGAAGCACATTCACCGTGTATAAATATCAGGTTCCCAGGATCAGCAGGATTTGTCGTCTTTGCTAAATCCAATTTGTTAGGATAATTGATTTGCATAGATAGGTGATATTGGCTACTGGGATTGAAATTATTAATATAATAAAATCCCTCTGGAACTTGCCGATCTCCTTGTTGTCTTTTTGGTCCAAGTTTCCCAGAAGCGGCACAAATAGGAATGTCTACAATCTTTTTATAAGTAGATTTTTGTTGATCTTTAGCCCACAATTCCAGCACTTTTTCATGCTTAAAAATTCTTATAAAAATATTATTATTTGGAAAGGTTAAATTTTGATCTCGGAATAATTTTTTACAAAAATGATCTGTGTTCTTTTTAGCTTCACGAACACGAGGAAATTCTAATTGATTGTTTTTTGCAAGGGTATTGTATCCCAAAGCAATTACAATTAATAAACAAAAAAAAAGAACACTTGATTTTTTGTAAAACATTAGAATGTAATTTTATAGATGTTTTCATCTGCGCAACAGACAGGGCAGACGAGAGGCAGCCAAGGCAGACAAGGCATGCTTTGGCTCTACAATGCACAATACTATTGGAATTCGTAATTGAATAATTAGTAATTCGTAATTGAATAATTCGTAATTGATTAAACACCGTCAACGTAATTCTGCAAGTAAGCATAAAATTCCGTCAGCGCACCACCATTTGCAATTGTTGCCTGTTCAATAATATCGCTTTGATCTTTCATTAATTCTTCAATGACATTGCCGATTAACATTTTACCAAAATCATTAGAAGCATCACGCGGCAACTCATTAGGCAAATTATCAACGGTCATCATATCAACAGTATTTTCTAAAAAAGGAGCAACTTCAGTTTCTGTATGTGGATCATAGCCAAAAACATCATCACCAATTTTAGCAGCTCGTAAAGTGGAAGGAACCGATGAATCTGGTGCAATATCACAAGTTATATCTGCAATAACTTTTATCCTAAATGAATCTTCTTTCATTTGTTCTTTGGTAAAATACACAGGTCCACCCTTCTCCCAATAAATGCCATTTATAAATACGTCTGCATTTTTGGTATAGCCAACAAAATCACAAATGTAGTTCTGAGAGTTTTTGTAAAAATCATTTTGATCATAAAGCCCAGTTTCTTTGTGTTTGTACATATCTTTATATTTGAGATGCACATAAACAGGTTGGTCAAATTCTTTTGTAATAAATTCCTCACCAGAAACTCTTTTAAAGCCCAAAGCTTCAAGTGTTTCAAGGGCACCGTTTGCTACTTTCCCAATTCCTGTATTTACTACTTTAAAAGGAGGAAATTTTGTTTGTTTGTACTGCTCTTTTATGGCTTCAAAATCTTTGCATTCGTGAGCTTTATCCAATTCAAATGATTTGGTTTTCAAACCATAGGCACGAATTCCATTGTGCGCTCCCACAATTCCTGCATATCTACCAAAACCAATGATTCTATTCCCTTTTTCATTTCTCAATGTCTCATAATCCGTCATACGAATGTTGTTTTTCAACATCGCTTGCAACAAACCTCTATTGTATGGTTGTTCTTTGATTGTATGAGAGAAAAAGAAATAATGCTTTGATGGAATCAATTGATCTATTGGAACCTCTTTTACGCCCATCAAAATATCACAAACAGAAATATCTTCTACTACCTCAACCTTCTCATTTCGGTATTCCTCATCTTTAATGCAACGAACTTCCGACCTTTGAACTAAAATTTTAACATTGGGAAACTTATCCATTAGCATCCTGCACTGTTTTGGTGTCAACGGAACCCTTGAATCTGCTGGTACTTTACCTTCTCTTATTATTCCTATATTTAATTGCTTCATGCTTAAAATTTCAAAAATTGATTTACCTGTGTTTTCATTAATTCAATCGTATCAGTATGGTTAAAGTTTCCATTTTCATCCAATAAATCACCAATTCCTGAAATAGGTATTTTATTTTGCAAAACACCTACTTTGATATAATTTAACATATTAGTCAAACCATCCAAACCTCTTAGGTTTCCAGCTCTTCCTGCTGAAACGCCTGTTAACATAGCTTTTTTTCCGTGAAATGCAGGCTGAACGGGACAGGCATCAATCATTAATTTAAATATTCCAGGGAAGCTACCATTGTATTCAGGAACAACAATGACAAATTTTTTCGCCTGAACAATAAATTCGTCCTGAAATTTAGCAAAAGCCTCTGACGGATTCCCATACATATCATGGTTTAGCATATCAACAGGCATTTCACATAAATCGCAAAATTTTACTGATTTACCTAGTTCATTTAAATAATTTTCATATACTTTAGCAACTTTTACAGTATTGCTGCCATTTCGGTTGGTACCAGATATAATTGTTATCATTATAGTTTTTTTAATCTTCGCAAAAATAGAATAATTTGTGAACCTACAATGTAAGTAATTAAAATTTTGAATAATCAAATTAAGTATTTGTGTATATTGTGAAATGGGAAGCGCGGAGGATGAACTTGGCGACAGAGCAGCTAAATATGCGAAAATACGCCCGATGCGAGTGGAAATGTATGGAAGGAATTGGAACAGATGATTGGGGAAAAATTTGCCACGCAGCAATCGTAGAGACGCGATTCATCGCGTCTCCCCCAAACAACCAAAACCAGTTCCAGTTCATTCCATACATTGCAGCGGGCAGCGGGGAGACTACATAATCGAAGATGATACTTGCCGTTCTAATAATTAATTAACAATCTTGTTTAAAGTTTCTTAATCCCTGATACTGTTCTTTTTGTATCTTTGCAAAAAAAACATGAACTTAACATTTTGGGGACATGCTTGTTTCAGCGTTGAAATCAATGGCAAACATATTCTATTTGATCCATTTATATCAAACAATGAACTTGCAAAAGACATAGATATTAGCAAAATTAAAGCTGATTTTGTATTGTTATCACACGGTCATGAGGATCACGTAGCGGATGCTCTCGAAATTGCAAAAAACAATGACGCAACCATTGTTTCTAATTATGAAATCGTAAGTTGGTACAACTCAAAAATTGGTTATTCAAAAGCTCATCCAATGAATCCAGGTGGAAGTTGGAATTTTGATTTTGGAAAGGTAAAATATACTACTGCTGTACATTCTAGTGGTTTACCAGATGGAAGCTATGGTGGAAATCCAGGAGGGTTTATAGTTTCTTCAGATGCAGGGAATTTTTATTATGCTGGAGATACGGCATTGACCTATGATATGAAATTAATTCCAATGTGGACAAAATTGGATTTTGCCGTCTTACCAATTGGAGATAACTTTACAATGGGATATGAGGATGCTGCAATTGCCGCTGAATTTATCCAATGTGATAAAATCATTGGTGTCCACTATGATACTTTTGGATACATTAAAATAGATAAAGAAAAAGCAATAGAGACTTTCAAAGCTAAAGGGAAAGAACTTATATTGTTAGAAATTGGAAAATCTATAAAACTTTAAGGAATGTTGATAAATAAATTTATTTGACATTCTCAAGCTTTCTTCTAATAATCTTAGTGAAATGAAATAAATAAGTAGCTCCAAAATTTATTGTTAGATTTTTTTGATTTCCTTCCGCACCGGCGGACCGGTCAAAAAAGTCAAGCATAGCAGGGCTACGGTTTACTTTTTTGGCGAAGAAAATCGGAAAAAGATGATGATAAATTGGGACTAGTTATTAATTTCGTTTCACTTAGCATATATAGAACAATCTATGGGAAAAATAATTTCAATCGTAAATCAAAAGGGAGGAGTAGGCAAAACAACTACTTCGGTGAATCTTGCTGCAAGTCTAGGAGTACTTGATTGCAAGGTATTGCTTATCGATGCCGATCCTCAGGCTAATTCCACTTCTGGTGTTGGTATCAATTTAAACGATGTAGAAAATTCTATATACGAATGTTTGGTTGATAAAATATCCATGAAGGATTGTATCATTGAAACAGAATCTCCCAACTTGTCTCTCATTCCTTCACATATAGATTTGGTAGGTGCAGAGATTGAGTTTGTGAATTATAAGGAGCGGGAGTACATCATGAAAAAAGCTTTTAAGGAAGTTGCTGATGATTATGACTACATCATTATTGACTGTGCGCCTTCTCTAGGCTTAATCACGATCAATGCTTTAACTGCTTCAGACTCAATTATTATACCTGTTCAATGTGAGTATTTTGCCCTAGAAGGTTTAGGTAAACTGCTTAATACCATCAAAATCGTGCAAACAAGACTGAATCCACAGCTTGCAATTGAAGGGATTTTATTAACTATGTATGATGGAAGGCTCCGTCTTTCTAATCAAGTGGTTGAAGAGGTGAAAAGGCATTTCAAAGGCTTGGTATTCGACACCATTATCCACAGAAATGTTAGATTGAGTGAGGCGCCGAGTTTTGGTAAAACTGTTATTATGTACGACATAAACAGTAAAGGTGCAACCAATCATCTTAATTTGGCAAAAGAATTAATCATTAAAAATAAAATGCAAGAAAAACCCTCTAGCTAAGGAACGTCTCATAAATAAGTGTCCAAGTTTGAATTCGTTATTTTGATTTTCTGCTAGGCATTTTTCTCAGTAATAGCCGAGCTATTGCTTCGAAAAATAACGACGCAGAAAATTAAAAGAACAACTTCAAAGTGGACAGTTATTTTTGAGCTGTTCCTAAACTCAGAGGTATTTATTAACTAGTCTATGGCAAAAAAAACAAAAAGAGGGCTTGGAAAAGGCTTGGATGCTATTTTTAGTAGCAGCTTGGATGATATTAATTTTGATCAAACCAATAATAGTATTACAGAACCTCCTGTTCTAAAAGGAGATGATGTTAAGCAAGAGGAGTCAAGTACAACTACTGGTAGTATCTCTGAAATTCCTTTGGCTAAAATAGAAGTGAATCCATACCAGCCGAGAAAAGATTTTGATCCTGATAAATTGAAGGAATTATCTGAGTCGATACAAATACACGGTATTGTTCAGCCTATTACGGTGCGTTCAATGGGTGACGGATCTTATCAGTTGATCTCTGGTGAGCGGAGAATGCGTGCTTCGAAAGTTGCTGGTCTGGAAAAAATTCCTGCATACATCCGAACCGCTAACGATCAAGAAATGCTAGAAATAGCACTGATTGAAAACATTCAAAGAGAAGATTTAAACGCCATTGAAATTGCCATTACTTATAAAAGATTATTGGAAGAAATAGAATTAACTCACGATGAATTGGCAAAGCGTGTTGCAAAGGATCGTTCTACCATCAGTAATTTTATCAGATTGTTAAAACTGCCGCCTGAAATACAATTGGCACTAAAAACCAATACCATTTCGATGGGACATGCTAGAGCATTATTGAGTTTGGAAGAGAAGTTGATTGTGCAGATGGAAGTTTATAAACAAATCATTAAACACAAGCTTTCTGTAAGAAAAACAGAGCAACTTATTCATCAATACAAGAATCCAAAACTTAAAACAGAAGAAGGTAAAAAAGTTAGCAAAGCATTAAGTGTTGAATACAGAAAAGTTCAGCGAGAATTATCTGAACAGTTTGAAACGAAAGTAATCATTCGAGTAAATCAAGATAATGGAAAAGGGGAAGTAAGCTTTCCTTTTTTATCTGAATCTGATTTTAACAGGATTTTAGATTTATTGCAGTAACTTTAACAAGATTTTAAATTTATTGCGGTAATTTTTTTCGTCTTGTATTTATGCATCAACTCTATAAAATATTTTGTTTATTAATATTGTTTGGAATATCCAAGCAATTATACAGTCAAGACTCCCTTACTGTTCAAACCGACAGTTTAGCCATTTCATTAGATTCTTTATCACAAGACTCTAGTAAAATTATTCTTGATCAACCACCTATTGAAAGCGAAAAGGACAAAAAACGACCTGAAAAATCTTTGGGCTACTCAGCTATGTATCCAGGATTGGGGCAAATGAATAACAATCAAATTTATAAAACGCCTGTTTTTGCTGGGCTTTTTACCACTGGTTTGGTTTATGCTGTTAAACAAAGAGCGGACTACTCTAAATTTAGAAAAGCTTACACCAATAGATTTGATGATGAAATTTTGGAAATACAATTTCCCGAGTACAGCGATGCCAAATTATTAGATCAAAGAATCAAATCCAAAAGAAAGTATAATCTTGCACTTGGTGGAAGTATATTTATCTACAGTTTGAATTTGATGGATGCCTTTGCAAGTGCTCAAATCAAGAAAAACAAGCGTTCGCATTCTCCCGTTATAGCCGCTTATAGATCGGCAATTTTACCTGGTTGGGGACAAGCCTACAATAAAAAAAAGTGGAAAATACCTATAATATATGGAGGATTGGCTGTTGGTGGATATTTCCTTTATGATAATTTCACTAAAATGAACAGCTTCACCAATGCCTATGTTTTTATAAATGATTCTACGTTTGTACCTGATCCAATTGTGACAAATCTTATTAAAACAACCATCACGGAAGATAAATTATTAACAGGTCGAGACCTTTATAGAAATAGGTTTGAAATATCCATATTTTTAACAACAGCAATGTATCTTTTAAATATTATAGATGCAACAGTAGACGGTCATCTATTTGAATTTGATCAGGAAATGATGGAAAACGAAGACCTTTCTTTTCGAATAAGCCCATTTATAGAACCGACAGCACAACGGGAGACAGCTTACGGTTTATCTCTTTCACTTAAATTTTAGAAAAATGAAAATTGCTCTTTTAGGATATGGTAAAATGGGTAAAACTATTGACGATTTAATTCAGACCAGATACGGCAAAAAGCACGAAGTTGTATTGAGAAGTGATTCTGCAAATGCACAATCTTTTAGTACAAATGCATTATCAGAAGTAGATGTTGCTATTGAATTTTCAACACCGAGTTCCGCAATTTCAAACATCGAAAAATGCTTTGAAGCAAACATTCCAGTTGTGGTAGGAACAACAGGTTGGTACACCAAAATGAATTACATAAAAGAGATTTGTCAATCCAAAGATCAAAGTATATTGTATTCGACCAACTTCAGCATCGGCGTAAATGTTTTTTTTGAAATAAATAAAAAGCTTGCCGCTCTGATGAATGATTACGAAAAGTACGATGTTAAAATAGAAGAAACCCATCACGTAACAAAAAAAGACAAACCAAGCGGAACAGGCATCACACTTGCCGAAGACATTCTTTGGAACCTAAAACGCAAAAATGAATGGGTAAGCGGTAATGGCTATAATGACAATGAGCTTGGCATCAAATCGAATAGAATAGAAGATGTAAAAGGAACACACATTGTCAAATACAGCTCAAAAATTGACGATATAGAAATCAAACACACGGCACACAGCCGAGAAGGTTTTGCAGACGGTTCCATAAAAGCTGCCGAATGGCTTTTGGGTAAAAAAGGAATTTTTACGATGAAGGATATGTTGGGGTTTTAGAGAGATGTGAATGAAAGTAGAAATACCTCCATCAGTCAAAGTCAGATTCACTAAAGCGTTTTGCCTTCAAAAGAAAGTTAGTCAAGCTTGCGAAAAAACAAAACTATGAAGATCATCAAATTATTCATTTGTTAAAATTTATTGCTCTTATTCTACGATTGCCATCTGATCTGGAAAATCAGTTTGCCGAAGAAACAATAAAAGAATACACAAATCCAAAAAAAATGGAAACATAACAATCAAGAGTATTCGCAAATCAACTATATATTGCATTACGTGGAGAATCAATGGCAGAGTTCGAGTCAAAATTAGAGAAAAAGTCAGATGAAAAACGATTAGTGGATAAAACATTATCAACAGGGAAAATGCTTCAATCAGGAAAATTAAGTGTAGCTGAAATTGCGAACATGTTAAATGTCTCAGAGGATTTTGTGCAGGAGGTACAATCAAAATTATAGTAAATGCTAAGTACACTGTAAATTAAATACTGTCAAGTTAATTTGAGTGAAATTGAGTGAAATTTGGTCGAGCATAAGGCGGAGGTTATGAGCCATAGCCTAAGCTACAGCTTATGTTCTCCAACGAAGTAATCGATCAAATTTAGCCAAATTACCTGACAGTATTTATTTTACGATGTACTTAGCTTTCCAAAAAAACTATTAACACTTTGGATAACATTCTCCAAAATTCTACTACTTTAATTTCTCCTGCCTTAATTTAGTTTTGGACAATTTGAACTTAAAACCATCAAATTTCGTACATTTAGATGGTTATAAAACAAATTGTTGCAAAAAAACGCTCATATTAATGATCGTTGTGCAACAAAACCCAAAACTACATAAGAAATACAAGTGGCAGAAACTCCTATAAACACTAAAGTACAAAAAGAAGCTCCTAAGAAATCTACTTGGGAGGCGACGATTGATTTTTTTGCACACATCCTCAATCTAAAAGACGGGCTGGACCGAAAGGGAACGGTTGAAAAAATCCATAAGAACATTGAGACGAAAGGAGCCAATATATGGCTGTTGATCAGTGCCATATTTATTGCTTCTATCGGTTTGGATACAAATTCACCAGCAGTTATCATTGGAGCGATGTTGATTTCGCCTCTGATGTCTCCAATTCTTGGCATTGGTTTGTCTATTGGTATCAATGATAAGAAAACGCTTTGGCTGTCTGTTCGTCATTTTTCGGTTGCCATTGTAGTAAGTCTGATAACCAGTGTTATTTACTTTTCAATTAGTCCTTTTGGAAGTTTAACTTCTGAGATTGCAGGAAGAATTTCGCCTACATTTTTAGATGTAATGGTGGCATTTTTTGGTGGAATAGCAGGAGTAGTAGCAATCACAAGAAAGGATCTTATAAATGCAGTTCCGGGGGTGGCAATTGCAACAGCACTACTTCCGCCACTGTGTGTTACAGGATTTGGTTTGGCAAATTGGGATCTTGATGTTGCTTGGGGATCTTTCTATTTATTTTTCTTAAATTCTACATTCGTGAGTTTGGCGACTTACATCATTGTTCGTTTGTTAAAATTTCCCCATCGAACCTATGTCAACAAAGTAGAGCGTCAGCGGTCTGCGATAATTATGGTTATTTCGGCAATTGTTTTAATCATTCCTAGTTTGTTTCAGATGACTAAAATTTTGGAAAAAATTAAGCAAGACAATGAGTTGAAAAATTATGTAACGGAAGTTTTTGAAAAGGACAATATTGAGCTGATTGATTGGAATTTAGAGAAAACGGATTCTATCAGTTTATTAAATGTTACCATTGTTCCTGACAAATACATTCCAAAGGATTCTTTGCAAAAGTTCAAAGATAAATTTAAGGAACATAAATTTGCACATAATTGTGATCTGAAAATTTTACAGTTAAAAGATCCACCCAAAAACACGGATGCGGTAACACTTCAGATAAAACAATTGGAGGATGAAGTAACCAATATTAAATCTAAACAAGAAAAGCAAATTCTAGATTTGGAAACTTCTCTTAATGTCTTGAAAAGAGATTCTATTCCATATGGTGAACTACAAGATGAGCTAAAAGCATTGTTTCCTGAATTGATGAAATTTGGTATTTCTAAGACAATAGAAGCAAAATTTGATACTGAACTAGACACTTTGAACGTTCTATTATTGAATTGGTCTGAAGAGGCAACTAAAGATAAAAAGAAAGTCAAGGAGTTGCTAGAAAAAGAAGAGAGACTTAAAGCTTTTATGGAGGCAAAATTAGATAAGGGTTTATTTAAAATTATAAGATATTAATGGAAGTAATAAAAAAATTATCCCTAACGGATATACAAGATTTGACATTTGAATTTGCAGTAAAAGCCATTGAGTTGCACGATGTAATGCAAGAACGAGGAGAGAAAATTATGTCCTCTGGCTTGCTAAAAACAGCCACTCATATTGGGATGATTGTGAACAGCATTGATGAAAATGTACAAGCTAAACTTTTGCTAAATACCGCACAACAAGCTAGTAAACCTACACAAGCCTGCCTTTATTGGTTGAAATTAATTGAAAGGAGCGAAAAAGCAAGCGAAGACGAATTGGCTGATTTGAAAAAAAACATCGCTGAAATCAAAGAGTCTTTGATGGGAAAAGCTAAATCTGCAAAATCCAAAACTAAAATAGGGTTTGGAAATGGTTAGTAATCATTTAAAATTTAACTTTGCCCAAACTGGCAAGTGATCTGAAATATGTCGTGCTTCTTCTAAAGAACGAAAATCTCTAACAAAATCAATGGCACCTGCATCTTTAATACCTATTTCTTGTGTATTGAAATAGATGTTATCGTAAGCATTTGAGTGATAAATGCCATCGACAGCTTTTCGCTTTAAGGTGGTTTTTAGATCAGAAAAAACAGGTGCATAATTTCGATTATACAAGACACCAAATACTTCGTGTTTTTCCGTTAAATTAAAATCTCCCATAAAAATTATATTATCATTGGGAAACGCCTCTTCAATGTATTTTAATTGATAAATCTCGTACGCAGGTTCACGATCTTCAGGAACGGCATGAAAATTAACCAAAATAAAATTATTTCTTTTAGCATCTTTTGTCTCAAATTTAACCAAGTAAGGTTCACGGTCCACATCAGCTTCCAAGCGTTTAGACAACATCGGTGATTCTACTAATTCAACCTTGGATGTTTTCCATAAATAAGCATAACGCTCACTGCCTCTACCCGTTGTAGATTCACTGACTGCATATTTCCAATTGGCTCCCGTTCTGCTTAAATCTTCTGCAAGACTGGCAACAGCCTGCGCACCATAAAAGCTGGTAACGATCTCTTGAATTGCCACTACATCAAAATGCCGCAAAACATTTACAATAAACTTTCTTTCTTCCTCATTTTTACTTTTACCCAATTCATGTAAATTCCAACTCAAAACGCTTACATCATCGCTGATTTCTTTGCTTGCATAATTTGTCCGTGTTCTATTTTTATCCTGTGCTGGCTTTATTGGACTTGATCGAATGGGTTGTTCTTCTCTTATTTTACGATCATAATAAGGCTCATTTGTAGAAAATTTATCATCATTGTTTTCTAATCTTCTCCTATCAATTTTAGGTCTTTGGGCTTCAATTCTAGGTCTTTCGATATTTGTTCTAGGATCATAAACTTCGTCATTGGAATAACGATTGTTATAGCCTCTATCTCCTTCTTGTTTGAAAATAGGCGAAGTATCACGAATGCTTTTAGTTCCCCGAACCAATCCGAAAATGGAGTCCAAGTTCATATAAATCAATAAAAAAGTCACTATAGCAATCCCTATTCGAATATATGTCGTTAAAGAGATAGCGAGTAATGGGTTTTTAGATTTTTTAGACATGTATTGGCGTTGAATTTTAAAATTATCACATTTTTTGGAATTATAAAATGAAAACTACTTTTATCCGTTATTTATTATTAGGCGAGACTTGCTAGGTTGCTAAAATCTTGCAAGTCTCTCTAATAAATTATCAAAAATGAAAGATCAAAAATCAAACAATCGTAGACAGTTTTTAAAGAACAGTTCTTTGGCTGCATTTGCATTGGGAGTCGATAATAATCTAATCAAAACTGAAAAATCTAATCAAAAAGAAGATTGCAACAAAACGACATTGGATGCTTTTGGAGTAGGTCCATTTTATACACCGAATCCTCCTGCGCTTACTGATAATAAGTTGGCAAAAGCAGAGGAGCCTGGAGAACGAATTGTCATTTCTGGGCAGGTTAGAACACTGGATTGTAGCAAAGTAATTGCTGGTGTACTTATAGATATTTGGCATGCTGATGATGCTGGTGCCTACGACAATGCTGGATATAATTTGCGAGGAACTGTTACATCCAACGATCAAGGATTTTACATGTTTGAGACGATAAGACCAGGAAAATATGCAAATCGACCTTCGCATATTCATTTTAAAATTACGCCACCTGGTTTTGAAACACTAATCACGCAATTGTATTTTGAAGGAGACACAAGTATTCCAACAGATCCAGCTGCTTCTTTCACAGATGCTCCATTTGATGCACGCGAAAGAATCATTCCACTAAAAGAAGAAAACGGAAAATTAGTAGGAACTTGGGACATCATTGTTGATGGACAAGGGATCACAACCTCAACTGGTTTGCAGAACATTCATTTAGACAAAGGAATGATCTACAACGTGTCACCCAATCCATTTACCGATCAGATAGAAATTTTCTATGGAGTATTTGAACACTCTAAAGTTAACATTGCTATCTTTGATTTTCAAGGTCGCGAAATGGCAAAGTTGGAAGAACAAACATTAAGCCCAGAAAAGTATACTGCTGTTTGGAATGCAAATGCATACATGCCAAGTGGACATTATTTCATTGTTTTAAAAATAAATGATTTGCAAGTTCATTATTTAAAAATTGTGAAGGTTTGATTGATGGAGCCTGCCCTCAACTATTTTTTTAAAATTCGAAACCTGAGTTTTAAATAAAGTTGTGTTCAGAATGTTGAAATTAAATTGAGAAAATTATCTTCGTGGTAAATTATTCATTCATCATCAACCAAAAACCAATGCTTCAACAATTTAATCCTAAAAACAAAGACATCAAAGTTTGGGTGGGAGATCAATTATTTCATCGCGATGAGGCTAAAATCTCTGTTTTTGATAGCCTTGCTCAAGGTGGAGATGGTGTTTGGGAAGGCCTAAGAGTTTATGACGGAAAAATATTTTCACTAGGTAAACATCTGACCAGAATGCAGGAATCAGCAAAAGCTTTATATTTTGAAAATATTCCAAGCAACGACACCATTAAACAAGCCATTTTTAAAACACTTGAAGCCAATGGAATGCGTGATGGTGTTCACATCCGTTTGACCTTGTCTAGAGGTGAAAAATATACTTCAGGAATGGACCCTCGACTCAATACAAAAGGACCATTGATCATTGTTTTAGCAGAATGGAAACCGCCCGTTTACGATAAAAAAGTCAATCTAATTACATGTCATATTAGACGAAACGGACCGCAATTTTTGGATTCAAAAATCCACCATAATAATTTATTAAATAATATACTTGCTAAAATACAAGCAAATATGGCTGGCGTTGGTGAGGCGATTATGTTGGACGAAAGAGGTTTCGTTTCAGAGTCCAATGCCACCAATGTATTTATGAGTAAAAATGGAACACTTTACACGCCATTTGCACACAATTGCCTACCAGGAATTACCAGGGCTTTGGTTATGGAAATGGCAGAGGAAAATGACATTCCTTGTTTTGAAAAAGATATTTCAATGACGGAGATTTACAATGCCGACGAAATATTTGTGACAGGAACAATGGGCGAGTTGACAACTGTAGAAGAAGTAGATGGCAGAAAAATAACAAATGATAATGGCATCGAAGTAAAAAGTGCCATCGAAAAAATATTTAGAGAAAAAGTAAAAAATGAAGGTGAAGAGCTTCCTTTTTAGCTTACTGATCCTTTTATCGTAAATCGGTCTCATTGTAACAGGTAATAATCATTAAAATTCTATAGTAACAGGCTTTTTTATTAGCTTTGCACTCCTTTCATTTTGACATAGAAAAATAGAGAATACATGAAATATCCAAAGCTACTAGAACCTTTAGATTTAGGCTTTACGACCTTAAAAAACAGAGTTTTAATGGGGTCAATGCATACGATGTTAGAAGACATTGAAAATGGTCATGAACGTTTGGCGGTTTTTTATGCAGAAAGAGCAAAAGGACAAGTAGGACTCATTGTAACAGGTGGTATTGCACCCAATAAAGAAGGGATGGCAATTCCAATGGGACATCCGTTTGACAATGAGAAAGAAGCGGAAAAGCATCAGGTAATTACGGAGGCAGTTCACAAAGAAGGTGGTAAAATTTGTATGCAAATTCTTCACGTTGGTCGTTATGGCTATACTGAAAACAATGTTTCTTCAAGCGATACAAAAGCTCCAATTTCTCCATTTCCAGCAAGAGGTTTGACGGGTGAAGAGGTTGAAAAAACGATTGAAGACTATGTAACTTGTGCAAAAATGGCACAACACGCCAATTATGATGGTGTTGAAATAATGGGTTCAGAAGGATATTTAATCAATCAATTTATTGTTACAAAGGTCAATAAGCGTGAGGATAAATGGGGCGGCTCGTACGAAAATAGAATTCAATTTCCATTAGAGATTATTAAACGAACACGTGCAGCCGTTGGAGAAAATTTCATTATAATTTACCGTTTGTCAATGTTGGATTTGGTAGAAGGTGGCAGTACTTGGGAAGAAGTAGTGCATCTTGCAAAAGAAGTTGAAAAAGCAGGAGCAACGATTATCAATACGGGAATTGGATGGCACGAAGCTCGAATTCCTACCATTGGAACCATTGTTCCCAAAGGTGGTTTTGCTTGGGTAACAAAACGAATGATGGGAGAAGTTAAGATTCCATTGATAGCGACAAACCGAATCAATATGCCTGAAGTTGCAGAGAAAATTTTGCAAGAGGGTTGTGGAGATATGGTTTCTATGGCGCGTCCTTTCCTTGCCGATCCTGAATTGGTATTGAAAGCAATAGAAGATAGATCACAGGAAATCAATACTTGCATTGCCTGCAATCAGGCGTGTTTGGATCATACCTTTACTATGCAAATTTGCTCGTGTTTGGTTAATCCGAGAGCTTGCCATGAAACAGAGTTGAATTTTACACCTACAGAAAATAAGAAAAAAATTGCGGTAGTTGGTGCAGGACCTGCTGGTTTGGAAGCGGCAACGATTTCTGCTAGAAGAGGACACGAGGTGCATTTATATGAAGCTGGAACAGAAATAGGTGGTCAGTTTAATATGGCAAAAGTGATTCCTGGTAAAGAGGAATATGCAGAAACGATTCGTTACTACAATGTAATGATAGAAAAGTACGGCGTTCAATTGCATCTTAACTCAAAAGCTACAAATGAAACTTTGTTGGCGGGTAATTTTGATGAAATTATTTTGGCAACTGGCGTAACTCCACGAAAAGTAGAATTTGAAGGCTCAAATCATGCTAAGGTTTTGAATTATGCAGATGTTTTGTACGCAAATAAACCTGTTGGTAAAAGTGTGGCAATTGTTGGTGCTGGTGGAATTGGTTTTGATATGGCGGAATATTTGGCGCACGACATGTCTCACGAATCAGTGAGTTTAAATGTTGAAGATTATATGAAAGAATGGGGAGTCGATATGACTTATGCCAAGGCTGGTTCTTTGGCGGAATCTGCTGATCCATTGCCTTCACCAAGAGAAATATTTCTGCTAAAAAGATCACAGGGAAAACACGGAAAAAACCTAGGCAAAACAACAGGCTGGATACACCGTTCTAGTTTAGCGATGAAAAAGGTAAATATGCTAGCGGAAGTCGAGTACCAAAAAGTTGATGATAACGGTCTTCATATCTCTGTTGCAGGAGAATCTAAAGTATTGCCTGTTGACAATGTTGTGATTTGCGCAGGTCAGGAGCCATTGCGAGATTTATACGATGGTTTGGTTGATGCTGGTAAAACGGTTCATTTAATTGGCGGTGCCAATATTGCGAAAAAATTGGATGCAAAAAAGGCGATTAAGGAAGCAAGTTATTTGGCTGCGAAGATTTAAATTTTCCGAATTTTTAATTCCCCAGAATGATGTGAAATGATAAATTCTATTTCCTCAAATGTGCAGCGAGGTTCAATGGTAAAACTGACTAATCCAGCTACTTCGAAATCATCTTGTGATAGGAGATTTAACTGATATTTATACGAAGTATTTACCATTACCCAATTTACAAGCCCATTGATAAAAGGGTGAGGATCAAATTTTTCAACAGAGCGAGGTGTTTCTGTGAATGCACTATCTATTGCAAGGTGGGGATTGTCTTCAATGGAAATATTGAATCGTCCTGTAAATCCATCACTGGAAAAAGGAGAAATAAAATAGCTACGACTATCCAATTCCATATTAACGAATAAATTATATTCATTAATATTTTCCGCTTTACCAATTTGAAACTTAATATTATAAGGTTCGAGCTTATCAATTATTTTAAGCTCCTCAATTACTTTGAATTCATCTATTTTAAATTCATTATTGACGGCTTCATTGATAGTATTGGATGGCTGATTTTCAGTGGTACAACCAAAGGTTAAGAGAAGGAAGAAAAAGGTTAGCAGCCTGTTCATTTTCTGATTATTTTTGTCCGAGTACTTTAGAATAGTTCATGACAATAACATCATTGTTCTGAAATAAAGAAAAGGTAATATTGCGATTAAAATCCAAATTACATTTTTCTTTAAATCCGATTTATGATATAAAACCATAAGAGCTGTATTAATCAATGACCATAAAATTCCACCATAAAACATACAAAATGAAAGGAAACTACCATATTGATAAACCCAAGTTCCTCGATATGGTTGTACGCTATATTTAATGAGCATTGCGCTTAGACAAATTCCGATAATCAACAGTGCGATTTTTTAGTCCAATTGATATTTTGAATAGAAAAGTCCAAATTAATTATTGAGTTTTTCAAATATTGTACAACATAACAACTTCAAATTCATTCCAGAAATCCCTTACTTCTACTCCTCAGCAGGTTTCCAAATAGCATCAAAGTTTTCTACTAAATGATCGTCGTAGAAATCGGCTTTTTTGAAGAGGTTTTCGATTACAGGTTTTGCAGAATCTTTGTTGAAATATTTTTCATAAATCAAGAAAGAGAGAATGACATCTTGGTTGTTTATGCTAAAGAAAAAGCCTTCTAGCGAATAATTTTCTTCTAATAAAAATTGGTAAATATCGCCAATGTTCTTTTTGGGAATCCTTACTAAATGAGCATCTCCAATGATGCAACCCGTTTGTTCTACCAAAGTAATTCTAATGGTTGCGCTTCCCTGATTTACTTCCCAAGTATTGTTACCACGACGCGCTAGTTTTACATCTTTTCCAATTTCGGTTAGGATATTCTCAACGATTTGGGCAGAGCCGTGTGTTTTATAATCGTCTATTTTAGGGAAAGTAATTTTTTGACCACAATGAGGACAATGATTGTCTAAAACTTGGTCTATGTTGACGATGTTGGAGCAAGAAGAGCATTTTTGAGATAATTTACCATCACTGTGCTCTTTAAAATCAAGGATGGATTTTTCAATATATTCAACGGGAAGAGCAAAGCCAAGATTGTCACCACCACGGATAATGAAAGTATTTATACCTAAAACTTTACCATCTATATTAACAAGCGGACCGCCACTGTTTCCAGGATTTATCGCTGCATCAATTTGGATGTAATTGATCCCATTTTGGATTCTCTGAGCCTTAGAAATAATTCCTTGCGTAGCAGAAAATTTCAAGCCATATGGATGACCGATTGCGATTACTTGATCTCCATCACTCCAAGTATTGCTTTCAGCTAGGGAGATTTCAGGTAAAACTAATTCTTTAGGAACATCTAAGAGTGCGAGGTCAAAATGCGGGTCAGTATACAAAACATTAGAAAGTACATTTGGAAAAAGTTGACCGTTTATTACTACCTCAGTATTTCCTTGAACAACGTGTTCATTGGTAACAATTAGGTTGTGTTCTTTGATGTAAAATCCTGTTCCATTTCCTATTGGAGTAGAAATTTGAATGATTACATTTTTATATTTATCAATTACTTCTTGCATATAATTGCTATTCCTAACTTATTTTATCGTATTTCAATTCTATCATTTCCAAATACAAACTTTCAATGAATTCTGTTTTGCTTCCATATTTCAACTTAGACATATTCAGGCTTAGTTCTTTGTATTTTTCTTTGCCATTGGCAATGATTAATTTTAATCTTTTTTGAATAAGAGGAGCATTGAGTTTTTTATCTGATTTGCCTGTAAGTGTTTTGTGACCGAACGCAGCAAGATAATCAGTGTTCACTAATTCCACAACAAGTGCAAATAAAGACCTAGAAGGACTGTGCAAACCATAGTTGAACAAAGCGTATTGGGCAATGTATTCTAAATGGTTAAGAACCAATTGAAGTTGATTGTTTTTCTTATACCACTCTATTCCTTTTAACTCTTCATTTAGCATTTGTACCACAGACTTATTAGCAGTTGGACTGGTTATCCCAAAAGTTGCCTTAACAACATAAAATTCAGGCAATAGTTTTGCTTTATCACGATCAACAATTTTCTCCAAAGTTTTGATCATCATATTGTTTCTCTCAACCTTGGAAGTTTGAAAATTGGTAAAAAATACGTGGTGTAATTGTTCCAACTCATCTGTCAACTTACCTTGAGGTGTTAGCAAGTAATCAATTTTGTATGCCAAGTTGAGTAACAAATAGGAAATACAACCTTCAAAACGGTTTCGATCTAAATTTTCAATTATTTCTAATGTTTCAGAAATCCACTTTAGCAAAAAAGCATATTTGGTCTCTTGATCCTGTGCATTGGGTTTTTCAACATGTGAATCATCAATTGGAGCCAGAGAAGAAAATTCATGTAACAAAAGATCATCTTGTTTATCCGATCTAGTAGCAACTTCCTTGAGGGCATGGTACAACTTTTCAGGAGTACTGTCTAATGAGCTGGTATCAAATTTCAAACAAATTTTATTGCCATTGATTGCATATCTACTATACCTAAGGCTGTAATTCATTTCCAGCAAACGTCTCATAATAACCACGTTTAGCTTGTCAAAAGTAGCGACATTCGCCTCGGCAACAAATTTATCTTTATTAGCTAAGCCTTTAATATTTTTGGAGCCTTGAAAAATTTCAAAATGGATGTCTTCTCCATTTTTTTCTACCTTCACATTTTTCTGATGATCATCAGTCAAGTACTTGAAAAACTTTTCGTAAGACTGAAGATATTCTTTCTTATCAAACGATTCATTAGCTTTATTCCAAAATGAAACCTGTTTTTCAGATTTAAAAGAATCACTATACCTACCAAACCGAACTTGAGACTTTTCGGAGTCATCTGCTTTGAACCAAGAAATAATTGTATCTATCAATATTTTACTGATTTGCTAAAAAACACTTCAAATTCCAAAGATAATGAAAACCAAAGCACCAATTTAATAAAAGTCGTTAAATATTATTAGGAATATTGAAAATGTAAATGTGCAATCTTCTGCCAAAGAAATTGAAGAAATTTTAGCAGCAAACGAACCTATGGTTTGTTTCATTCTAACCTTAACCACTTTAACTTTAGTCAGAAGTTGTCCCACTCTCACCGTTGCCTGAGGTTCTTACCAACGAAACCCTATTATTACAATAAAAAAGACAATTTGCTCAAAATTAACAAAGTAGTCACAAGCTACTCTCACCGTTGCCTGAGGTTCTTACCAACGAAACCCTATTATTACAATAAAAAAGACAATTTGCTCAAAATTAACAAAGTAGTCACAAGCTACTCTCACCGTTGCCTGAGGTTCTTACCAACGAAACCCTATTATTACAATAAAAAAGACAATTTGCTCAAAATTAACAAAGTAGTCACAAGCTACTCTCACCGTTGCCTGAGGTTCTTACCAACGAAACCCTATTATTACAATAAAAAAGACAATTTGCTCAAAATTAACAAAGTAGTCACAAGCTACTCGAAGGCATCCATTACATTTCTAAATTCTTCAGAACAGCGATTGTTCTTTCAAGCATATCATCAGTAAAATCCAAGTGGGTAACAAATCGGACCATTTGTGGACCAAATTCAATGGCTTTTACATCATTTTCTGCTAATTTGGCAATGAATTTATCACCAGGATATTCCTCTTTTAATTTGAAAATCAGAATGTTACTTTCAAAAGGCAATACAGATTCGACAAAGTTGGAATTTTCCAAAGCTTCCCCTAATAATTTTGCTCTTCTATGATCTTCCTTCAACTTGGAAATATTATTATCCAAGGCAAATATACCAGCCGCAGCAAGCATTCCTGACTGTCTCATACCACCACCCATCACTTTACGGACTCTTCTGGCACTTTTTATGTCAGATTCTTTACCCATCAACAGTGAACCGACAGGAGCACCCAATCCTTTTGATAAACATACTGAAATAGTGTCAAATAGATTCCCAATTTCTTTAGGTGTATCATTTGTTTCAATCAAAGCATTAAAGATCCTTGCACCGTCCATATGGAGGAATAAATTATTTTTGACACAACAGACTCTCAAATCTTTAAGATCTTGTATTTGATAATAACTTCCACCACCTTTGTTGCAAGTATTTTCAATAACCAATAAGCTAGACTTAGGCAACCAATCATAATTCGGATTAATAGACATTTCTACCTGTTTTGGTGTTACTCTTCCACGATCTCCATCAATGGTTTTCACGCTCACACCAGAGTGATAAGCATAGCCGCCTACCTCATAATTATAGATATGCGCTAATTTATCTGTAATGATCTCATCAAGTGGGCGCGTGTGTAATTTTATGGCTATTTGATTGGTCATTGTTCCAGATGGGCAGAAAATGGCAGCACTCATGCCGAACATTTCCGCAGCTTTCTTTTCAAGTTCAAGGACTGTTGGATCTTCTCCAAATACATCATCGCCAAGAGGTGCATTTAGCATGACCTCTTTCATTTCCTTACAAGGTTTGGTAACAGTATCGCTTCTTAAATCAATTGTCATTTTGTAATTTTTTACTTTTTTTTAGTAAAATAGTAGCCGATTGCATCCAATTTGCTCCAACTTATTTTTTCACTTTAACCCAATAAGGATTGTACACCAAATTTTATTTTTTCAATAAATTCAGGTCCGAGACTTGGTTTTAATGCTAAAGTAAACAATAATCCAAACACTGCTCCCCAAAAATGTGCATCATGTCCAATGCCATCACCTGTTTGTCTTTTGGATGCATAAAATTCATACGCAAGATACAAAAGACCAAATATAACAGCTGGAATTGGAATAGGAATGAACATTAAATATAAACTGTTCATTGGATTCATCAAAATAAAAGAGTAAAGGACAGCAGAAACTGCTCCAGAAGCTCCGAGTGCTCTATAATAGGAGTGATTTTGATGCTTAAAATATGAGGGAACTCCTGCAATAATTACTCCTGCTAAGAATAAAGTTACATAGTACATTGTCCCAGCAGCTCCAAAAAGGCTTTGAAATGCATTTTCGACGTATCCCCCAAATTGGTACAAAACAAACATATTTATCCCAAGATGGAAATAATCACCGTGAATGAATCCAGAGCTAAGAAATCTATAGAATTGCTTGTCTTTTTTGATTAAGTAGGGAACAAAAAGCAATCTGTCCTTCAATTCTGCATTGTTAAAGGCAAGAAAAGAAGTAACGCAGACCAAAGCAATGATTATAAGGGTTATTGAAAGTGTCATTATTTTTTAATTATGATGATAAGGCTCATTGTTTAATATACTGAAAGCCCTGTACAATTGTTCAACAAAAATAAGTCGAACCATCTGATGAGAGAAAGTCATTTGTGATAAAGCGATTTTATTATTGGATCTTTGATAAATTTCTTCACTAAATCCGTAGGCACCACCAATGATAAAATGAATGCATTTTGACGAATTTAGCAAGAGTTTCTGGATTTTTGCAGCAAACTTGTTGGAGGTAAATTGGTCTCCATTTTCGTCCAATAAGATAACAAAATCAGTGCTTTCAATTTTTTTAAGCAGCAAGTCTCCCTCTTTCTTTTTTAGTTCAATAATGGACAAGTTTTTCGCATTTTTGACATCATTTAAACATTCAAATTTGAAGTTGATGTATTTCTTCAATCGTTTCAAATATACTTCAATTCCCTTGTTTAAATAATCGGCATTTGTTTTCCCGATACAAGTCAGTTTGATGTTCATCGTGCAAAATTAAGAAAAACAAAGGAAAGTGAAACTAAGAGCATAGATTTAAGGTTGATATTTAATGGGTAGGGGCAAACCTTGCGGTTGCCCACCAATAAAAAAGCAAAGGAAGCGCAGAAGATGGCATGCTCCCCAATCAAGTTGAAGACAGGCAAATTTATAATTTATATCTAAAAAATTTGCAATTAATTTTTAGACATGTGAAACTTGATTAAATTAATAGCTATATTTAAGGAATGACTGCGTTAGCAATTTTACTTTTGATTGTTTTAGGATTGATTTTAATGGTCTTGGAAATCTCCGTACTTATGGGAAGCATAAAGTTCGGGGTTGCAGGATTTGTGATTTATTTGGTTGGAATTTATCTTACTTATAGTCAGTTGGGCAGTACTGCTGGTAATATGGCTTTGGCATCTTCAGCAATCGCTGGAATAATATTATTGCTGCTGACATTTAGATACATTAGTAAAAATGAAGTTGGATTGGAGGATGTTTTAGAAGGAAAAGTCAATGAAGTTGATACGAATAGAATTTCAGTTGGCGATGTTGGAATTGCTTTTGGCGATTTAAGATTGAGTGGAAGAGTAGACATTAATAATCAGATTTTCGATGCTGAATCTACAGGCGATTACATAGAGGATGGAATGAAAGTAATGGTAGTAAGACTTACGCTGAATCAGATATTCGTAAAATCCGTTGATGATGAAAACTATCAAGGCGAGGCTTGAAGGAACTAATTTTTAATAAAAAAATATTTATTAAGTAACGAAAAAACAATAACTTCCTCATTTGGATCGAAACGTCGAACCGGGCTTCTTTTGTCCTTATTTATCTTTGAAAAATACTTCCGTAGCCCTGCTACCGAATCGTCGGACCGCGAACGTCGGACCGTGAACGTCGGACCGACAAGGATTTTTAAAAAATAAATAAAAACAAAATAACTCTGGTCCGACAATTCGGTCGAAATGACAAACTTATTATTTCACCGTTACTAAGTAGCTTGCATTGAATATGTCAAGCGAGTAGAAAAAACTAATTAACTTAAATTTATACACATTATGACTCCTGCATTAATTATGCCTTTATTGATTGCTTCGGTAATCTTTGTTTTTATAATACTTTATTTTATACCACTAGGCTTGTTCATTGCAGCAAGGTTTTCTGGTGTAAGCATTTCTATTTTACAACTTTTTCTAATGAGATTGAGAAAGGTTCCGCCAGCAAAAATAGTGAATCCATTGATTAATTCAACGAAAGCAGGATTGAACCTTTCGAGAAACGATTTGGAAGCCCATTTTTTGGCAGGTGGCAATGTAGAAAGAGTTGTAAATGCATTAATTTCTGCTGACAAAGCCAGTATTGCCTTGGATTTTAAAACAGCGACTGCAATTGATTTGGCGGGTAGAGATGTATTGGAAGCGGTGCGTGTATCTGTAGATCCTAAAGTTATAAATACACCAAATGTAGCAGCAATGGCGAAAGATGGTATTCAGTTGATCGCAAAAGCCAGAGTAACGGTGAGAGCCAATATTCATAGATTGGTCGGAGGAGCAGGGGAAGAGACTATTTTGGCAAGAGTAGGTGAGGGAATTGTAAGTTCTATTGGTTCGACAGATTCGCATAAAAAGGTTTTGGAAAATCCAGATTCGATCTCTAAAGTAGTTTTGGCAAAGGGTCTAGATGCAGGAACAGCTTTTGAGATTTTATCAATTGATATTGCGGATATTGATGTAGGTAAAAATATTGGTGCAGAGCTTCAGATTGACCAAGCAAATGCAGATAAAAACATTGCCCAAGCAAAGGCAGAAGAGCGAAGAGCGATGGCAATTGCAGAAGAGCAAGAAATGAAGGCAAAGGCAGAAGAGGCGAGAGCATCTGTAATTTTTGCAGAAGCACAGATTCCACAGGCAATAGCAGAAGCCTTTAAGGCAGGTAATCTTGGAGTAATGGATTATTTAAAAATCAAAAATATTGAGGCGGATACAGGAATGCGTGACTCAATAGCAAAGCCATCTAGTGATACTGAAATGGAATAGTAATAATTACAAAAAGAGCGACTGCAATAAATTGCAGTCGCTCATAACTTATTATTCTCAACTATAAGCTATTTGATAAATCCTTGTTCTCCATCTGAGCGCATCAAATTTATCGAATTTTTACTATTTTGTGTACAAACTGTTCTTTTGAATTTGCTTGTATTTTTATAAAATATACTCCATCATTCAAGCTATTTAGAGATGATATTATAGAATGATGTCCTTCTTCATACTCTTCTCTTAACAGTTTTTTAATCTCCTTTCCGTTGCTGTTAAGAATGCTTATGTTTAAATAAGAATTCTTATTAATAGAAAAGTCTATTTGGAAACTATCTTGAGTTGGATTAGGGTAAATATTTATTTTAATATTACTTTTTTCTGTAGAGGTAATTGCAGCTTTTGATTCACTATTTTTATTGGCGACAGAAGTATCTGAATCACATTGTTCGATTTTTGCTTCAAAGGTTGCTCCTTCCAAGGTTTCAAAGTTGTCTATAAAATTTATTTCTTCACCAGCAGTCAATAAAACATTTTGCCCAGATTGAACCTTTGAGTTAGAATAGCAATCTATTCTTTTACTCACACTAAGCGAGTCAATTGGAAAGGTTTGTGTGAAATTGAAATAATCAGCGCAATCATCTTGAATAAAAATAGTATAATCTTCAAACTCTCCATAAGCAATTTCTTTGCAAGGATTTAGGGAGATTTGACCCTCGGAGTAGTTGTGCATCGTTATTCCAATTCTCATTTTATGAGTACCTGTTGTTGCGTTTGTTGGCAATTTAAAATAAGGCGTGTTGTTTGATCCAGAAATTACGCTATTAGAATTGTACTGAAAAAACACTTTTTCATTGCTGTCAAAAAACATGTCATTGTTAAAATCTATCCAAATATGCCAGAAAGCATCGTATGTTGTTGAACTAGGATTCCCTTGAATTAATTTTAAATAATAATTTTCATCTTTATTAAAAATGAATTTTTTATTTGGAAAAAGCGAAAGGTCTGAAAAATCAGAATAACCCAAATTATTTGTTCCAGATTGACTGTTTATTAAACTAGTGAAAGTATTTATCGTTCCAAGAGAAGCTACATTCGTTATTAAAACAGATGAAATATGTAGGTAGCTTGGATGTAGAATAGTTGGGATGCATTCAGGATTTTGTATGATTAATTCTTTATTGCTTGGGTCGTAATTCATTACACCATCTATCGCACAAATTTTATTTCCATTATCAGTTACATGTAATTTTAGCCATCCGAGTCCGTGTTCTTGTGTGCAATTATTAGTGGTTTTTATACCAATATAAAGAGTGGTATCATTAGGAAAATGTTCATCGGCAGAAGTGATAAGCAATCCATCTCCAAAATAAGGCGAACGAGTCATTTTTTTATAAGTTAAATTTGGGTTTAATTCAGATTCAATGGAGTAATTGTATGGTAAAGTAGCAATTTTGTTTGTTGACGAAGTATTATTTATACAAATAGCTTCTATTGTCATATCAGATTCAGTTACCAAATAAAATCCAGATTCGACAAGGTTGTCTAAATCATAAAATAAGATGTCCTCATAATACTGAACAGCTAAAACTCCTATTCTTTCAAAAGAAAATTCTCCATAATTATTTACAGTATTGATCACACAATTTTGAACATTCGTTGATTTATCAAAAGATTTATATTCACTTTTATATTCATCAATGTATTTTATTTTGAGATTATTTATGGATGTGTTGTAAAAATGTTTTAAATTAGTAGTAAATGCATTTTGTAGAAAAGTTATTTTTAGATCATTTATATTATTTTCTGAAGAATGATTTAAAGCAGTTCCAATAATTCTAAGGGTAGCTTTATTATGATGAACAGCATTTCTTTCTAATTGCAATCGTAGTCCTTGGGGTAAATTGAATGCGTGAAAATACGATATATTCAGCTGATCGGAATAACAAGTTTCAAAATTAAAAGTACCAGAAGAAAGAGAAATCTCTATTCCAGGGTCTTTAAAAGTGCCATCATTATTTTCGTTTTCTTGAAAAAAGTATCCATCAAAAGTAATTGCTTCACAATCTTCACAATTTAAACGAATAAATGATTTGGTATTATTTAGAGTGTGACCAATTTCATTTCTTTGAGCGATGCTGTCATTTAGAAAAGTAGCCATTCTAGTTCTTTGACCTTCTGTAAATAAAATTTCGCATCCATAATCCATAAAATTAAAAATATTGTCAAAATCCACTGTGTCAGAGCAAAAAGAATTATTACAAGTATTCGGAAGATCAAATTTTTCTAAAGAATTATTATTATTTCCATAAATAGAATCCACACCAGGATAAACCATAATCCCATCTACAATCGAATCATTAGGATAAACAATTTTCGCATCTCCAATTGTATTTGGAGTATCACAAACATCATCATCAAAATAAAAAGAAGTGGTATCAATGATACAATTTGAATTATATCCAGGATAATTTGTTTTACCCCAAGTATGATACAAGCCAAGCCAATGACCAATTTCGTGAGTTAGGGTGTGAGATCTACCATGAAACTTATATTCAGAGGTTCCAGAAGTCCCAAGATAATTGTGTGAAATTACAATTCCATCTAGCAAAGGGCGTTCGTTAGTCGTTGATGGAAAATGAGCAAAAGCTGAACCACCCGTTGTTGAAACCACCCAAATATTTAGGTATTGATTTCTCGACCAATTCATCAAAGATTTAATATCATATTCAAAAAAAGCACCATTAAAAGTAGTGTAGTGTTCGGTACGTGTTATTCCAGTCGTTGCATTTCCATGCGGATCAATGGTTGCCAGTTGAAATTTTAAGCCAATATTAGCAGGATTTAAGTCAAAAGTATCTTTTAAAATTGATAAGTTATTTTTAATTTCACTGTTAACTGCAGAGAAATCATTGTTGACATCATCGAGTGCATTTGTAATTTGTGAATCCTCAATATATTCACTTCCACATTGATGAATTATATGAAAAACAACAGGAATTACTCTGTTATCAATGTCAATAAATCTGAATTTTGGATCTTTTTCTCTATTTAATATACGAATATAATTTCTCATTGCTTGATTGCGCAATGCAGTATCTTGCTGGTATAATTCTTCCGTAACATTATCAGTTCCACAAAAGTTTTGGGAAGGAAATGTTTGAGAAAGTCCAGTTAAAGATATAAATAGAAATAAAATTAGTGTAAATGTTTTCATTTTTTCAGTGCTTGCTTGATGTTAATTAGAGTTCTTAAAAAAGAAACTAAAGTGTAATATTATAGCAAGTTGAGATTATAAGTTGTAATTCAAAATTGATTAGGAAAGCGAAAAAATTCAGTTTATTTAATTCTTACTTTCCCGTTACTACTTATACAATGAAAAAATTTTAAAATGCAAGTTTCAATTGGGACTTTATTTGAAAAAAAAGTATATTGAAGGTGTAATTAATTACTTTTTTGGTTTATCTTTCAAGTTTGGGCTAGTTAAAATTGATATTTAGTAACGATGAAACACTAAGAGCATGTTGGGATTTAATAAGATTCCATAGAATTTACCTATTTATTTACTGTAGAGACAAGGCACGCCTTGTCTTTCTTGTTTGTTGCGATTGAACAAGATGGAGACAAGGCACAACTTGTCTCTACGGCTGTCATTTTATGGAAGATTCACCGTCAATTATATTCTGAATATATTCTACAGATAGTTCTGTTATTTCCGAAACATCTTCTATAGATATGCCTTTTTTCAATAAATTTTCTACTATTTGAATCTTACTTCTTTTCACAGCTAAATTGATTCTGCCTTTTTCATCTTGTTCCCTCATCCCAGAATAAATATAGGCATCGTATTCTTCCTTTGTCCAATTGTGTTTTTCTGCTTCCTGGTAAGCTGCTTTTAGCCCTTCATCATTAAGGTCATCAGGCATTAATTCTAATTTGTGCGCTTTTTTAATAAAATAAGTCCATTTATCAATAACAGATTCCAATTCAGATTCTTCTTTGTTAAATTTCTTTAGTTCGATAAATCTAAACTTTAAATCATCTAATGTACAGGCTCCTGTTTCTTCGTCAACAATAAGATGTTTAGAGAAATAGCTTTCTGTCGGAAAAAAATTAAAATCCAAAATTCCAATAAAATAAACAGGTTTCAGTTTAGGATACTCGTCCCCTACATCAATTTGAGAAGCATAATCTTTGCAAATGTAATATTGAATTCTTTTTCCAAATCCATCTTTTTCTGCTACTTGCATTTCTATTATGAAAGACCTTCCCTTTAAATCTTTTGCTCTGACATCAATTATTGATGATTTCTCGCCTCTAATTCTTGGAAGTTGAAAAGGATTGACTAATTTAACATCAATGATTTTTGAATCATCATCCAAATTTAAAATAGCATTTAAAAAAGAAATTAGAATGACTTTTTTTTGCTCATTTCCAAATATCTTCCTAAAAGCAACATCGTTTTTAACATCCACAAAGCGCGTCATAACAAACTTTTATTATTCAAAAACGCAAATAATCCCTTTAATGGTTGCTGAGTTCATCGAAGCACAAACCTTTTAGCAATAACCCCATCCTTATTACCCAAATTTACTAGATAAACACCTGATGGATAAGCAGCAATATTTATGTCTTTTTGATGTGCTCCTATTTGCAAATTATTAACTTTTTCTTGGTATAAATGTTTTCCATTCAAGTCAAATACATTTATCTGTAAAGATTCTATATTTTGGTTTGTGTTGAAATTTAAAACAATGCTATTCTCTTTATTTATAACGTTTAATGATTCTACAGATTTTAAATCATTGATACCAACAAAGGCATTGGTTACTGTTATCGTTTGGCAAGATTCGTTTCCTTGACCTGGAAATTCAGCATTTGCAACGGTAAGGCAAGCATTGTAAGTCCCATTTTCTGCATAAGTATGAGTAACCGTTCCTGGAGTACTAAGATTGTTTCCATCGCCAAAATCCCAAATATAAAAACTAGAAAATAGCGATTCATCGTTGAATGTTACATTCTGATCAGAACCAGAAACTTGAACAGGAGTAAATGCCGCAGTAGGAGGAAGGCTAACCTCTACCATTTCTGTAACAGTATTGCTTACGCCATTGCTTCCAACAATTGTTAAAGTGACTGTATAATTACCATTCTGAGTATATTGATGTTCTGCTGATTGTCCAATGGCTGTTGCACCGTCTCCAAAGTCCCAAGACCAAGAAGCAATTTCGGAACTACCAATTGGATTTCCTGCAATGGTCAAAATTCCTGTATTGGCATTTAAATTACTTACGATGTTCGCTTCTGGTGCATCCGTATTTGATGAAACTGTTACTTGAAAGGGTACAATTGCCTGTGCTCCAAATTGATTATCGTTAAAAATGATATTTCCATTATAACTCAATGCAACACTACCAGTACTCCCGATGCCATCACTATTAGAATCTGCTATGACAAACTCATAGCAGCCACTTTCTGTAAATGCAAAGGTTTCATTGTAAGAATTGTTGTCCTGAAGTTGACCACTAGAATAAAGTATAACTCCAAGATCAGTCTTAATACTCCAAGTAGTTTGAGAAGCAAAACCATCTGTGGTAAGTGCTAATTTTAAATCAGTAGCACCAATGTTATCAACTGAAGTAACCGTTTGTGTAAAACTATTATTGGATGGATCTTCGTCTGAAACACCGTTTGGATTGGCAAGAGATAGACTTAAATTTGCCTCTCCAATAGTATTTAAGTTGTTAAACTCAATCTCTTCTAATTGGAATGGAGAAACATTTCCTGTCCATTCAATTGATTGAACAAGGTTGTTATTGTTTAACAACACAACAGTTAAAGATGTCAAAACTTGAGAACCCAAGTTTTGAATTTTAAAAGATGGCTTAAAAGATCCACAGTAACTATCTAAACCTGTATAAACTAAAGCTCCAACATTATTCTCTCCTGAAGCTTCTAAATTATTATAGTTTGATGGATCAGCATAACCAGCAATAAATCCTGTTGCATCGGAAAATATACCATTCCCTAAAACAGGGTTTACGACCCTGTTTGGGTAAATTATTTGTACAACCGGAGAGTTAAAACCGATGTTGAAATCACTCGAAAAGCCCAGTGAATTATTTATAATTGGATAGCTGATGTGCTCTGTCCAAGGTTCCCCAAATAGAGAATAATCCATCAAGTCAAAATCAGGTATATCACTTGTTTCAATTGCCAAAAACACTATCGAATCATCGCCGTCTGGACCATAAGCAGCATATGCCGCTTCTAATTCTTGTGTATAAGCCCAACTGATATTGTCTGAAGAGACAAAGGCAACCAACAAAACGGGTTTTCCAGTATCTAAATAATTGTATAAATTATGAGTGGTTCCGTCAATATCATCTAATGCAAAGTTTGGTGCTATGGTATTTTGATCCAATTGTGCATTTAAATTTAACATAAAAACCAAAGACAGTATCAGGGTTAAAAACTTGTTCATTTTATTAGTGTTTTATATAGTTATATTTTTTTTATTTGGCGGTTTGTCTCGACATTTCCCTGCGAGTCAGGCCTTTCAATTCCTAACACAAGGACTACACCATCTGGTATTTCAGTCAATCCAATACTCGGTCCGCTATTTTTAATTTATCATACAACCATTAAAGGTACGACATTTATTTACTTAGTTAACGAAAAAAAGGTGCATTGCGTTACCTTTAACAGATAAGAGCAATGCACCTTTAAGTAAAGTGGAAATAATAAATTGGACCAATTGCCAAAATGTTTTTTCTTTATACAAAGAAGGAAGAGCGTTGCATAGCAGGGCTACGGAACGATTTTCCTGATGCAGTATAAGGGAAAAAGATGAAGCGGTCCGACGTTCGGCAATTGGTCTAAGTTATTGTTTTCGCTTTACTAAGCGTAACTAGATAATATTTTACTATTTACTAATTACAAATCTTTTAGAATATGTATTGTTACCACTTACAAAATTTACAAAATAAATACCATTGGTATAATTACTAGCATCTAATTTCAAAGTATTTAAGCCAATGTTTTGTTCAGTATTGATGTTTTCAATTTGCTGACCCAATACATTGGTAATGCTTATTTGTAAATCCAATAACTCATTTAGTTCATAAGAAATGTTTACTACGTCCACAGCAGGAGAAGGAAAAATATCAATCGTTCCAAAGAAAGCTAAATCATTGATGCCATCAAATTTTTCAACAATTGTTATGTCTTCACACTTAGTTGAAAGCCCAACACCATTGCTAACTTTTAAGCATACGGTATAATCACCTGCTTCTTCATAAATATGATCTTCGGGAGACTGCTCTAATAATAAATCACTATCATCTCCAAAGTCCCAAGCCCACTCTTCAGCAAAAGTAGAATTTTCAGTTACAGATATAGAATATTCGTCATCATCTATTGTAAAATCAAATAATGCTGATGGTTTTTCTGCAACAACAACTTCCTTACAATCTGTATTTTCTCCAACTTCATTAGTTACAGTTAAACACACCTCATAAACTCCATTTGCAGTATATTCAAATTCTTCTGGATTTTGCACATCAAAGGCTTCACCATCTGTAATAAAAACCCAACTCCACGATTCAGCAAAAGTTGACTTATCCGTAACAGTAACAAACGCTGTACTTTCTTCACTTTGTTCAAATGTAAAATCAGCAACAGGTGCAACTGCAACAGTGACTGTTTCTGTGTAAGTAGCTTCATTTCCATCAGCATCAGTAACTACCAATGTTACTTCATAATCACCATTTTGAGTATAAAGGTGTTCATGTGGACCTGCTCCTTCAACAGCTTCCGATCCATCACCGAAACTCCAAACCCAAGATACCGCACCGATAGAACGATCTTCAAAAGTTACCATACCAGTTTCATTATCTGGTTCTGCACTGTATGCAGCAGTAACAGGTAGCTCTAATTCTATCTGACTTACATTTACAATATTTCTATCCCAAACACTCTCAGCAAATTTTTGAACAGTTCCAATAATTCTTAAATCTTCTGGTTTATAACTTGCTGGCACTGTATAATTAAAAGTGTAGCTATAATCTTCTCCTTTAACAATTAAATCAGAAGGCAATGAACCTGCTTCACCCCATTGACCACCTAATAACTTTCTACCAACGTGATTGTAAACCATATCAGCAGCAGGAACAGGGTCGCTTAAATTTTCGTATCCGTCCATAGGACCAGCGGCACCACCAGAATAATAATTTACTTGATTATAACCAGCACTTGTACCTGTTACATTCATCTCAACAACCATTGCATTTATTCTATACTCATCCCTTGTTTGAATGATAAAATTTGATGTTACTGTAACAGTAAGCTCTCTAGTTACAGGATCAAAATCCGCTTCTGTTGTAACAGCCGCTAATGGCATCCCATTGTTTAATCTATTATTTAATACAGCTTCAAAATCCGCTGGATCTACTTCGACAGCTCTGTCTGCTACACCACTCGGATACCCTTGTATATAGTTTCCAATAACTGCATCCCAAGAAGGGTCAGCCATAGGGTCAGCGTTGTGAACTGCAACTATAATTGCTTGGTCAGGATATTTTTCTTCGATGATTTCATTAAAAATATGACCTCTTGGACACCAGCCGCACCAAGTACCTGTTGCTTCTTCAAGCAAAACTTTTTGCTCTGGTATTTCATCCTCATTTATTACATTTACATATTGGTTAAATGTATTGTTTTCTAGTTTCTCATCTGTTTCACCGTTATTGATATTTTGAAGTACTAAATTTACTTCGTAAACACCTGGTGCTTTATCGAAAGCTTCTAAAAGAACAACCTCATAAGTTTGAAAAGAACCTAAATCAACTTTTTCAACAGACAACGTTTGTTCTGCGGCTCCATCAATTGAATATACAATATCAAAACTATTAATAGTATTGCCACCATTGTTTGATATGTTTACAATAACATCTTCTCCTTGCATAATAACCGTAGTAGTCTCATCAATTTGACCTTCTATGGCAAACTCTGGAGCAGAAACTTCAATATTGTCTAAAAACAATCCGAAATTCCATACATCACCATCATCATACCTAAAACGCATTTGCACATCAGATTGACCACTTACACCCGTCATTGCAACTTTGTATTCGTTTATCCAATCTGCGCCACCTTCTAATTCATGTGTCTTCCAAGTTGATGCATCAGCCTTTTTATATTCAAAGTATGCTCTTTCATCTCCACCTTCATCACCATTTGGAAAAAAGTGATCGAAAGTCATTATGATTGTTTCAAAATTCAAATCTGAGAAATCCTGATTTGGAAGATTTAAAATATCATTTGATTTATCACAATCACAAGCATCATCATTTGTTCCAATAAATGTAGTATGAGCATTTATAGGAAGATATTGCGACTGTAATTGAGAAGCAGTTCCTACCACATAGCCATCATCTGTAGCATTGGTTTCTATCGTCCATCCATCTGGTAATAATCCTCCTTGAAAATCTTCAGAAAAAAGAACATTCTGTGCACTAACTTGATTTACTAAAAATAGCGACAAGACACAAGCACAAAGTACTTTAAGTGTAAAATTTTGAGTCATAATTAAGTATTTATAAGATTTATGTTTATTTGTCTGTAAGCGTGAATATAAGCATTTCAAGTGGTGAAAATCAATGATACAATCACAATTAAATTAATCACATATTAATTTAAATAAATTAATAAAATTATAATTTTGTACTGTCTTAATATATGTGTAACAATAATTATTTCGATTTTGAAAAATTTATAACAGTTGCATTAAAATTTAATATTCAAAATGCTGATAATGTAATCTGTAAACATATTCTGACTTGCATTTTATATATTTTGCATTATATAGATAAATGAAAAAATCAAATGCTCATATAGAATTAGGGAAGGAAGGAGAGGACATTGCAGTGAAATTTCTTCTCAGCAAAAATCATAAAATTCTCGCTAGAAATTGGAGAATTAGCTATTTAGAGCTAGATATTGTCACAAAATTCGAAGACCTAGTCATTTTTGTTGAGGTAAAAACACGTTCAAACTCTGCTTTTGGCATGCCAGAAACCTTTGTTACCCACAAAAAGCAAAAGCACATTGCCAAAGCGGCTCAAGCCTATTTAAACAAATACAAAATCAAATCTGAAATACGATTTGACATCATTTCAATTATTTTAAATGAAAAACATCGCAAGCTAAAATACATAAAAGAGGCATTTTTTCCGTTTGTTACTTATTAAGTGTGCGATTGGCAGTTGGCGATTGCAAAAGACAAAAAACAATAAGTTCATGACACTCTTTTTCATGAGCTATTCATTACCTTTGTAAAGTGAAAAGAATAAACTGAGCCAAAATTTATTATTAGGTTTTTTCGATTTATAAGGCAAAAAAGTCAAGCATAGCAGAGCTACGTTTTACTTTTTTAACGACAGAAATCGGAAAAAGATGATGATAAATTGGCTCAAGTTATTGTTTTCGCTTTACTTTGTCCTAAATAGTGAAAATTTAACAATAAAAAAATGGCCGTTACTCAAGAAAATATCAAATCGCTTATTGAGAAGCACGCCTCCCTTAGGAGGTATCTTTGACGTCGATCAAAAATTACTTCGCATACAAGACGAAGAAACTCATACCTTGGACCCCTCTTTCTGGGAAGACCCTGATCGAGCACAAGGCATCTTAAAATCTATTAATAGTAATAAGTTCTGGATCAAAGCTTTTGACAATGTTGGACAAGCCATTGATGACTTTTCCGTCTTGTTTGATTATTATAAAGAAGGTGAAATTTCTGAAGAAGAAATTGAATCTGAATATGCTAAGGTTGTAGATACACTAGAAGATTTAGAGTACAAATCTACACTCAACAAAGAAGATGACAAATTTAATGCAATGCTTACAATAAATGCAGGTGCTGGTGGAACAGAAAGCTGCGATTGGTCGGAGATGTTGATGCGTATGTATATCATGTGGGGAGAAAAAAATGGTTTTAAAATCAAACAGTTGGCAATGGTTGACGGTGATGTAGCTGGAATAAAATCAGTTGATCTTGAGTTTGAAGGCGACCTCGCTTTTGGGTATTTAAAAGGTGAAAATGGGGTACACCGTCTGGTTAGAATTTCTCCATTTAACGCACAAGGAAAACGACAAACTTCGTTTGCATCTGTTCACGTCATTCCTGTTATTGATGATTCCATAGAAATAGAAATCAATACTGCCGATTTAGATTGGGATACCTTTAGATCTAGTGGTGCTGGTGGACAACACGTAAATAAAACGGAATCGGCAGTAAGAGTTCGGCATGCTCCCTCGGGACTTGTAGTAGAATGTCAGGAAGATCGTTCTCAATTAAGAAATCGTGAAACTGCATTGAAAATGCTAAAATCAAGACTGTATCAATTAGAGATTGAAAAAAGAAATTCATCAAGAGATCAAATTGAGGCTGGTAAACAAAAAATCGAATGGGGTTCACAAATTCGAAGCTATGTTTTAGATGACAGAAGAGTCAAAGATCATAGAACGGGCTACACAACCAACAATACTGACGCTGTCCTAAATGGAGATTTAAATCCATTTATTAAGGCATTCCTTCTCAGTGACGCGAATGTATAATGCTTCAATGTTATAATGATACAAGGCACACCTTCTCTAATCCTTATACCTAAATCAATACGCTTGGTTTTATATACCAATTAAACTAGATCCAATAAATATTGTCCAATAAATTTGTAGAGACAAGGCACGCCTTGTCTTTACGTTAAATTCTATCATTCATTGTAACAATTGAAGCATTAATGCATTGTATCATTGAAGCATTGTATCATTGAAGCATTTTTAAAATAAAATGCGATTGATTTCCGTTATAAAATATCAAACAAAAGATTCTATGATCGCAAACATTGGACATTATCCTAATCTGTTATTTCTTTTTGGTCTAATTTTTTTATCATGTAGCTCAGTTAGTGGGGAACATGAGCAAAAAACAAGGCATAGTATGGAGGAAAAAACCATCGCTAAACAAGTCGTTCTGACAAACACTGAGCTGGCAGATTTTAATGAATCAGAGAATTTTGCAAAACCAATTGAGTTTGAAAAAAAATGGGCATCTGAAACGGATAAGGTCATCATTAACCTTCCCAAAAGTCTTGATAAAAAATTATACCGTGATCCTGCTGGAAGCCTGCCTATTTTAATAAAATATTTACAAGCAGAAGCTGGTAGCGATCAAGTGCATTTAGTCAAACTATTGCACGATTGGATTACTTATAATATTGCCTACGATGCAAAGGCTTTTTTTAATGGAAATTACCCTTCACAAGACTATCAAACGGTATTGAAAACCAGAAAATCTGTTTGTTCTGGCAATGCCAACTTATTTCAAAAAATGTGTGAACTTGCTGGGATTGAATGCGAAACGGTTGGAGGTTATTCTCGTGGTTATGGTTTTGAAGTTTTTGACAATGAAGAACTTTCTGCTCAGGTTAGACATGTTTGGAATGTTGTTAAATTAAAAAATGGATGGCATCTTTTAGATGTAACTTGGGATGCTGGATATATTAAAGGAAAGAAGTTTATTAAGGAATATTCTACGGCTTACTTGTTCCCAGATCCTAGTAAAATGATTCATACGCATTTTCCAAAAAATAAAAGATGGCAGTTATTGAAAAAACCATTGACTGTCGAAGAATTTAGAGATTTACCCGAAATCCACAAAGGTTATTTCAGTTACAATATTCAACTCTCTGAAAAATTAAAAAAAATAAATACTGTTCAAGATAAAATACAATTTGATATAAAGGCAGCAGAAGGGGTCTATTTATCAGCCCAACTTTTTGACTCTGATAATAACCTTTATAATAAGCAGGTATTTCTCCAAAAGAAAAATGACTTATGGGAAGTAAGCGCATCTTTTCCTAAAAAAGGAGAGTGGGTCATGCAATTATATGCGGGAACAGTTATTGGGGAAAAATATGAAGGTGTAAAAAACGTAGGTTTCATAAGTCATTCTTCTTCAAAAGACAATTTTCCACAAAAATACTTGCAATTTGAAAAATCAGACTGCTTTGTTGAAAGTCCCATCAATGGTCCATTAATTGTTGGTAAAACCCATAAATTTAGAGTCAAAATCGTGGGAGCAATAAAAGCGGCATTGGTAGCCAATGATAAGTGGTATCATATGAAAAAAACCAACGAAAAGGATCTATTTGAATTAGATTTTGAAATTCCAAGAACCAACAAACTGAAATTATTGAGCAAAGAAAGAGAATCTGAAAAAGTTTATGATTTATTATTAGAATGGGATGTAAAATAATATAGGGTTGATTATCTTCGCGGCAAATTATTTCATAATCAACCGCAAGCAAATCTAAACTACTTCCTTTCTAAATATGGATTATTTCATTCTATTCATTGATTACTTTGGAACTTTTGTTTTTGCCATTAGTGGTGTACTGCGTGGCGTAAAAAAACAATTCGACCTGTTTGGTGTTTTTATTTTAGGTTTTGTAACTGCTGTAGGTGGTGGAACTTTAAGAGATATATTAATCGGCAGCACGCCTGTTGGTTGGATGAAAAAAGATGCTTATCTTTTAATCATTGCATTAGCAGTACCTTGCTGTTATTTTTTTAAAGATAAAATACTAAAGTTAAAAAGTGGGGTTTTCTTATTTGACACCATTGGCATCGGATTGTTTACAATACTGGGTTTACAAAAAACGCTGCAATTAGGTCTGTCTCCCGTAATGGCTGTTTCGATGGGCATCGTTTCTGCCGTTTTCGGCGGAGTCATTAGAGATGTGTTATCCAATGAAATTCCTTTGATTTTCCGAAAAGAAATTTACGCGACAGCTTGTTTGTTTGGTGCGCTTGTATACCTCGCGTGCAACTCGTTTTTAACAACAGACATTGCCATGTCCATCTCTATTATTTGCGTAATTGCAATTCGAATAGTTGCCATAAAAAGAGGATGGGCTTTGCCTTTTAGGGTTTAATTTGATCGGCACTACGGGAAAAACTATGGGTGCAGGTTTGTGCAAAACAAACAAAAAAGTGCGTCATCCTCGTGTGCGAGTCCAACAGCATTTCTGAAGCGTAGCATAAGAAATATCTGAAGTCCGACATTTCGGGATCTCCTCAATGTTTAGGACCAAACCTATTTTAAGCTACAGTTTTCCCTATAATGCCATTTATTTTTTGATATTTAATTAGGATGACAAATATCTAAAAAATATTTTCATTCTTTGGAACTTAAATTCATTTCCTATAGTTTACCATATACAAATACACACAAAATGAAAAATTTAAACAACATATTCTATTATTGTTCTTCCAGTTCGTTTAGTAATGATCGAGCAAGGACAATGTTGTAGTATATTTTATTTAAGGAACAACTCATAAATAAGTGTCCAAGTTTGATTTTTATATTTTGATTTTAGTCAAGGCATTTTTTTTCAGCATAGCCGAGCTACGGTTAAAAAAAATAACGAAGAATAAAATCAAAAGATATTATCAAAATGGACAGTTATTTTTGAGCTGTTCCTAAATAAAAATATATTCCTAAGCCCTTGCAATGATTTGCAAGGGCTTTTTTTATTTATTTTTTTTTAGAATAATATTAACCTAAAATGATAAAACACGGGCGCAGTTGCGATCTGTTCCATTTTTTCACCTTGTTTTTATGATGTTTTCGAAAATAATATCCCAGCGTCCCGACAATAAAGCACCTCTTAGGAAATACAGTTTTTCGACATTTTTCTTTTCCCA
>Ga0209187_1000564_pt1 | contig 59760 bp, 37 predicted proteins | sample BantaG_FD_187430 | JGI IMG/M metagenome (GOLD analysis project Ga0209187, IMG submission 187430) | Marine algal microbial communities from Bantry Bay, Ireland - BantryBay_4 metaG (SPAdes) (version 2) | ecosystem: Host-associated > Algae > Red algae > Unclassified | place: Bantry Bay, Ireland...
AGGCCCAACCGCACCAACATTTATAGTGACAGATGCTTGTGCCGCGTCACCATCGGCGACGGTTAATACAGCAGGGCCGATGAATACAAGTGGCTGTACTTGGGAACAAACATGGACAGCAAGTTATGTTCCTGCATGTGGAACAGCACCTACAGATGTCGTAATAACATATACCTGGATACAACCAGATCCTAATTTATCCATTACAACAACCGCGACGGATGGAAATCAAGGTTGTTTGGCATCAGGCCCAACCGCACCAACATTTATAGTGACAGATGCTTGTGCCGCGTCACCATCGGCGACGGTTAATACAGCAGGGCCGATGAATACAAGTGGCTGTACTTGGGAACAAACATGGACAGCAAGTTATATACCTGTGTGTGGAACAGCACCTACAGATGTGGTGATCTCATATACCTGGACAGAACCAGATGTAAGCTTATCTTTAACAACAACGGCAACGAATGGTGACCAAGGCTGTTTAACATTACCGCCATCGGCTCCAACATTTACAGTGGCAGATGCCTGTGCCTCGTCACCATCGGCGACAGTAAATACAGCAGGTCCGATGAATACAAGTGGCTGTGCTTGGGAACAAACATGGACAGCAAGTTATATTCCTGCATGTGGAACAGCACCTACAGATGTCGTAATAACATATACTTGGATACAACCAGATCCTAATTTATCCATTACAACAACCGCGACGGATGGAAATCAAGGTTGTTTGGCATCAGGCCCAACCGCACCAACATTTATAGTGACAGATGCTTGTGCCGCGTCACCATCGGCGACGGTTAATACAGCAGGGCCGATGAATACAAGTGGCTGTACTTGGGAACAAACATGGACAGCAAGTTATATACCTGTGTGTGGAACAGCACCTACAGATGTGGTGATCTCATATACCTGGACAGAACCAGATGTAAGCTTATCTTTAACAACAACGGCAACGAATGGTGACCAAGGCTGTTTAACATTACCGCCATCGGCTCCAACATTTACAGTGGCAGATGCCTGTGCCTCGTCACCAACGGCAACGGTTAATACCGCAGGTCCGATGAATACAAGTGGCTGTACTTGGGAACAAACATGGACAGCAAGTTATATTCCTGCATGTGGAACAGCACCTATGGATGCTGTTATCACTTATACTTGGAATCAGCCGGACATCAACGCGACTTTAAATATTCCCTTAGATATAGTAGTAGATTGTCAGAACGTACCGACTAATCCTACCTCTGGCGATGCTACGGTAACAGGAGTATGTGGACCATACACCATAATGTATGTTGGAGAAATGATCATCGGAACACCTAATTCATGTGGATATTCTATAGAAAGAACTTGGTCATTTGAAAATGCTTGCGGAGCAATCGGTTCGGAAACACAAAACATCACAGTTAATCCCTCTGCCGATCCAATATTTCTTAGTCCACCAAGTAATATAAATTTAGCTTGTGGTGATCCATTACCACCTACATCCCCGATCAATTATGATAATTCTATAGTAGGGGATTGTAATATTATGGGGACTACAAGCAGTGCGGCAGTAGTAGACTTGGGAGCAACAGTAGAATATACATGGTCTTTCGTTCATCCCTGCTCAGGAACATTAAATGAATACACACAAATTATTTCCATTTCAGCTGGTCCTGATATTTCAGTGATTAATCCGAGCCCAATTTGCTCTGGAGATAGTTTTGATCTTAATTCCCTGACCATAAATGATGCCAATACTACGAGTGCAAGCATAACATTTCACTCGGCTAGCCCTGCTAATTTATCAAACGAATTACCAAGTGCTATAGTAAATCCGTCAATAACAACTACCTATTATGTTTTGGCTGATGCCAACGGGTGCACAGATGAAGCATCAGTAAGCATTAATGTTTTACCATTGCCAGATTTATCAACAACGGATAACCCAATGATATGCGAGGGAGATAATTTTGATTTGACAGAAATTAATATTATTGATGCGAATAGCACAGGGGCTATTTATACATTTCATAGTACCTCTCCCGCTACATCTACTAATGAGTTACCTTCAAGTATTGTTACACCACTGGTTACAACTACTTATACTATACTTGGAATTGCTAATGGTTGTCAAGATGAATTATTGATCACTGTAACTGTCGACCAACCAGTAAGCCCAAGCTTCACACAATTGGGGCCATATTGTGTTGGTGATGCGGCAGATATATTGCCACAGAATTCTTCTGATTTTCCAGCGATTAGCGGAATATGGGATGGTATGATTTCGACTGCCACGGCGGGTATGATCACCTATACTTTTATGCCAGATGCAACTCAATGCGCATCAAACACAACAATGATTATTACAGTGAATGATTGTGGCTGTATGGATCCCGCGTCAGTTTCAATTGATCCTATTATTCCTATTTGTGAAGATGAGTTGTTATCTTTGAATGCTACCATAGGAGGTCCAGCTAGTACGGTAATATGGACAACATCTGGTGACGGTTCATTTGATAATGCTACGTCAGTTTCACCAATATATACATCTGGATCAACCGATATCGCCAATGGTACAGTTACAATCACCGCGACAACGGATGATCCAGATGGCATGGGACCATGCTCTGCAGTTAGTACGGATGTTATATTAATGATTAATTCATTTACGATTCCAACTTTTGATGGTCTGGGTCCTTATTGTATTGGTGATATAGCAGATCCTTTACCGACGACGTCAACCAATACTCCCGTAATTATAGGATCGTGGAATACAACAATCTCCACAACTGTTGCTGGAATGACAAACTACGTCTTTACGCCAGATGCTAATCAATGTGCCTCTGTTACTTCGATGGATATTGATGTACTTGAAGTTGCCACGGTTCTTATAGAACCGATAAATTCTATTTGTGAGGGAGAAAGCATTTCCTTGATTTCAACGATAGGTGGTTCCGCTACTAGTGTTTCTTGGACAACTTCAGGGGATGGATTTTTTGACAATAGCAACATTTTAAATCCTGTTTATACTCCTGGGGTAACAGATATTATAAGTGGTATGTCAAACCTAACGGTTACCACAGATGATCCAGATGGAATGGGCTCATGTACTGCCGCTAGTACTGATATACAATTGGTCATTAATCAATTAACAGTGCCAACTTTTACTCAACTTGGGCCTTATTGCATTGATGATACTGGAGATTTATTCTCGACGATTTCCACTAACATGATTACAGGAGAGTGGGATGGTCCAATTTCTACGTCTGCTGCTGGAATGATCACGTATACCTTTACTCCTGATGCAAATCAATGCGCTTCATCGACTACCATGCAGATCGTTGTGAATGACTGCGGGTGCATGGATCCAGCATTGATTACAATCAATTCGATCATGCCAATATGTGAAAACGAAACAGTAAGTCTTACTGCAGTTCTGGGAGGTTCTGCTACAACGGCTACCTGGTCATCTGCGGGAGATGGGACATTTGACAATATAACCTCCTTGACCCCAATTTATACACCCGGGACGACAGATATAAGCACAGGGATAGTAAGCTTATCTGTAATGACTGATGACCCTGATGGAATGGGTCCATGTGTTGCTATTGCTTCAGATATACAATTAATAATTACGGAAATAATTCTCCCTAGCTTTAGCCAGTTAGGTCCATATTGCATAGATGATATACCAGATTTATTACCGACGACTTCACTTAATATGATTGGAGGAACATGGGATGGACCTATTGTTACAGATGCTGCTGGAATGATCACATATACTTTTACTCCCAATACAAATCAATGTGCCGCTACAACTTCTATGGAAATTACCGTGAATGATTGTGCGTGCATGGATCCAGCGATAGTATCTATCAACTCGATTATGCCGATTTGTGAAGATGAAACTTTAAGTTTAACTGCGTTACTTAGTGGTTCTGCAACCACGGTCACCTGGGGATCTTCAGGAGACGGGTTCTTTGACGATTCTAACTTATTGACACCCACTTACACACCAGGAACAGCAGATATATCTTCTGGGACAGTAACGCTATCAGTGACTACAAATGATCCAGATGGAGCAGGCCCCTGCGTTTCTATTACAGAGGATGTAATATTAACAATCAATCAATTAGTGGTTCCATCTTTTGATCAATTAGGTCCGTATTGTATAGACGATGTCGCAGAAATATTGCCTACCACTTCCTTGAATATGATCACTGGGATTTGGGATGGACCTATTGTAACGGATGCCGCTGGAATGCTCACATATAATTTTACTCCCGATGCAAATCAATGTGCCGCAACAACTTCAATGGAAGTTACGGTAAGTGATTGTGATTGTTTTATTTCTGTCAATACATTTACTATTGAAGATTGTGAGGACAATGGAACAAGTGATGATTCATCAGATGATGTCTTCTCCACTAACTTAATTGTAGAAGGAATGAATATCCCGGTAGGAAGTGTCTATTCGGTCTCATGGAATATGATGAATTGGGGGCCTTTTGATTATGGAATGATGGTTAATATTCCAGGATTACCTTCAAATGGAACTATGATTACTTTAGAGATAATAGATGATTCAGGTAGTTGCATGACTACATTAAATGTATCACAATCAGCTTGTTCCCCCTGTATACAAACTGTTGATGCCGGATCGAACCAGACAATTAGTTGTTCAGAAATGATGGTGACACTGACAGGTTCATCTAGTGAGTTAGGGACTCCCGTTTGGACAGATGAAGGTGGAATGGTTGTTTCGAATGATCTTGTTTTCCAAACTGGGCTTACTGGTATTTATACCTTGACAGTAACATTTGCCAACCAATGCATAGTGAGTGATGTTGTTACTGTCGATGTAGATAATGGCGTTCCAGTATCAGATCCAGGAGCAATGGCAAATCTTACCTGCCTTGTTGATATGGTTACATTGGGTGGACCTAATACTACAACGGGCAATGGGATAGAATATATCTGGACGAATCAAAGTGGACAGGTCATAGGTATGGATATTAACTTAACAACAGGTCTTCCGGGTTTGTATTTCTTAGAGGTTGTCGATTCCAATAATAATTGTTCGTCACCGATAAACGGTGTCGAAGTGATTGATGGAACCAATGAACCGTCAGCGATAATATATTCCGATCCATCGAATCAAATTAACTGTATTGTCAGTTCTGTAAATTTGAGCACGGATGATGAAGTAAATGTTGAATATGAATGGTTTACGGATGATTTGACCATAATGGCTAAAAATATTGAAGTGTCCGTCGGTGGAATAGTTTACTTAACAGCCATTGATATAATTACGGGTTGTACCAATATGGATAGTATTATTATAGAAGATAATATTGGATATCCATTTGTAGATATTGTCGAACCCGAAGAACTTAGTTGCATCAATTCTGAAGTTGTTATAGATGCTAACAATTCACAAACGGGAACGACTATTAGTTATCAATGGCTGGATATTAATGGCGCTCCTCTAAATGGAGAAACAGGGAATAATTTAGCGGTAAGTATTCCTGGATCTTACATTCTAGAATTGGTAGATTCAGCGAATGGTTGTACCAATCAAGATACTATTACAGTGGTTGATATTTCAGACTTCCCATTGGTGCAAGTTAGTGCAGATATGACTTTAGGTTGTACAGATTTAACTCTTCAACTATCTGGTCTAGGATCTGAAACTGGAAATGGGATAGAATATGAATGGTCGACACCAAATGGAAATATTGTCACGGGAAAGGATGAACTTAATCCTATCATTGATCTACCTGGAACGTATTACATCGAGGTGCTTAACTCTTTAAATGGATGTATAAGTTTAGATTCTGTTGTTGTTTTTCAAAACACTAATATCCCAACTGATATTTCAGTGGTTATTAACTCGCCTTGTATAGGTGAAACAAATGGACAAATTCTAATTGATGGTGTTACAGGCGGTTCAAGTCCATATACATATACGGTAGGGGATGAAACGAATACTTCTGGAAGTTTTATGAATCTAGCTCCTGGTAATTATACTGTTCAGGTAATTGATTCTGATGGTTGTGAATATTTGACTCAGCTTATTATGCCAGAATCAAATGGGTCTCAATATGAAATAATGGGAGAAAATATGCTAGAGTATGGACAGTCCTCTGAATTATCTATAGTGACTACATCAAATCCTTCTGAAATTATCGAAGTGATTTGGTCGCCAGAAGATTCTATATTTTGCTTAGACCCTCAATGTATTGAAGTGGAATTTATCGGTGACTTTAGTACGAATTTATTTGCTACAATTATTGATCTTAATGGTTGTGAATACCAATTGTCTTATCGAATGTTGGTAAACATAAAAGAAAACATTTATCTCCCAAACATATTTTCTCCTGATGGAAATGGATTTAATGATATCTTTTTTATCCAATCGGATAATAAAATTCAAATGATTAATGAGATCAGTATTTATGATCGATGGGGTGCAAAATTATTTCAAAAAGAAAATGTCTTTCCAAATGATCCTAGTAATGGTTGGGATGGTACTTTTAAGAACCAACCAGTAGCCGCTGGAGTTTATGCGTATAGAATAAATTATACAACCATATTTGGAGATGAAGTGCTTAAGATAGGTGAAGTATCAATTATAAAATAAAAAAAACTATTACCCTTTAAAATAAATGTCACATTGAACCTGCCTGTCGAGGTCCATGAATTCGTATTTTTTTTTAAAAGGTCTTGTCAGTTGAGAGAAGAGCATTTTATACCATTTCTATTTTTAGATTACGGAAAAGGATTTAGAATTGTTCAAAATGGATCAAGGCAAAAAACGTAGGCGAACCCATAGGTTCGGCGAGGCTTTTTAACGAAGAGACATGAAGAACAAAATAAATAATTACCGTCATTCTAAACTAGAATTGGTATTATACCATTTCTATTTTTAGATGACGGAAAAGGATTTAGAATTGTTCAAAATGGATCAAGGCAAGAACGAATGAGTTCGACGTAGTCGAATAAAGTACGAAAGTGCTTTAAATGAGAACCCTGCCTCCTTGCATACGGCAGGCACAGCGCTAAGCGGGCGGGCTAGCAAAGAACCCATAGGTTCGGCGAGGCTTTTTAACGAAGAAACATGAAGAACAAAATAAATAATTACCGTCATTCTAAACTAGAATTGGTATTAGGCTTATCATCATTGTAGATGAATGGTTTTATAATACAATGTGAATCAATGCGGATCAGTTGAAATTATCGATTATATAATTTCTATTCCCTAGCGATGATTTGTAACGGAAGAACATCATCACTATACATATTGCCATTGCTTGATGTAAAAGTTGCCCGTAATTGATAGAAGTGACCATTAGGTAATTGATTTGTAGGTGTAATTCCTTTTAGAGAGAAAGTCATATTAGCGTTACCAGTAGTAGTATATAATGGATCTTTATTTATGTGTACTATATCTTTTACTGGAATCCATTTACTTTTAAAATGTCGGAGCCAAAATCTCACGCCTCCTTCATCCGCTGAAATAACTCGTTGACCAGAACCTGCATGATAATTAACGGATACTTTAAAAGTATCATTTACCATAAGCGTTTGATTTTTGAATTTTTCTTTATTAAGGATCGTAATATGAGGATCTATAAATGGCTCTACACTAAATATAATTTCTGTGCTCACCGAGTCAATTGTTGTAACCGCTCTGATCGTTGATGTCCCGGGCGAGATCGCAGTCACTAAGCCTGCTTTATCAACGGTAAGGATATTGACATCGTTTGAGGAATAAGTAATATTTGAGTCATCGGCATTGCTTGGTAAAACTGTTACGTCAAGCATTATACGCTGTCCTACGTATAATTTTTCTTTTTCTGATTTTAAAGAGAGCGTGCGAACTGGTATAGGATTCCATTCAATAATCTTTACATCATAATATGCAGTTAAATTATTGGCTAAACTAGTGACCGTAATTCTTGCCGTCTGATCTATTGAGCCCTTTGCTGCAACAATCCCATTTTCATCTACGGATATAATCTTTTCATCACTTGATGACCAAAGGACATTATTATTCGCATTTTTAGGTTTAATAACAAGCGATAGAGCGGCTTTTGTTCCTTTTCTAATTTCTAATGGTTCAATAGATAAGCTTTCAGGATCCACCTTGTCAGAATCGTAAATTGTGTTGGCTATTTTATTTTTAAATTCAATCACTTCACCATTTCTCCATCTGATCTGAATTCGTTTTATTTCACGCGCCTGACCAACTCCGAAATGAACAAAGTTCATCAAGCTTTGTGAAAATACCTCACCAGCTGAACCAACTCTTTTTCTGTATTCCTTATCAGCGATTGTTACAATTACTTCAGCTGATGTAGGATCGATATTTGATTGTGGAGAATATCCGACCTTAACGATAACATAGTTATCAACTCTCTTAGTTCGGTTAGAGTATAAATACCATTCGCCTCCTTCACTTCCATTCAATAAATCGATTTGTCCATCCAAATCAAAATCAAAAGCCTGTCCCATATCACCATTGCCAGGTCCGCCAACATCATTGGCTCCATGCATAGTTGTTGTTTCGAAAGTTTTATGTCCAGTGTTAAGTAACATTAGATCGGATATTCTACCACTAACACGACCCCAACGGTATACGAACAAATCTTGATGACTATCATTATTAAAGTCACCAGTTGTTACACCCATTACATTTCCTCCATGGGGAATATTCCATTCTTTAGAGACATCAGTAAAAGTATTGCCATCATTTCGTAGAAGGATATCCGAGACGTTTCTATTTTGAGGTGTAAATTTCGGAGCTACCGTTGACACTTCATTTAGACTAAATCGATATTGCCAAAAGATATTACCGTCTCGAACTAAAGAAGCTTTCCAATTTGAATTTTCAACATAACCTATATAGAGTCCATTTTCAGAATGATCCTCTGGCCACCCTTGAGCGGATGTTGGACTGATTTTTAAGTCTTCACCAGATTTTATATTTTGAGCTTTCTTGTTTTTTCCTAAAAAAATTGGATATTCCTTTCCTAGTTGATTGCCCTGAGCCAAGTAGTAATAATTATCCAATTTAATATCTCCTTCTGCTGTAAAATCAAATGAGTCATTGCCTTTATAGCCTCTTGATTTTATCGCTAATTCTTTTGTAATAGGATTGAAATCAAGTGATGGTGCATCGTTTTTTCCATGTTCAAAAAGCTTTCCTCTTGCAAGGTATAAATCAAAATCTCCATCATTGTCAATATCGATATCGGTTACTGCATTGATTTGTAACATGGATTGGATGTTATCTGGGATAAACTTAGTAGCCTCTGTAAAGGTAAAATCTCCATTTCCTTTCCACAAAGACAAAGGGCTATAAAATACTAAATCATCAATATTATCGCCATTGAAATCCGTAACAAGAGCACGCGATTCTTCTACATCTTCAATATCTTTTACTGACTTATATTTGAAAGTTCCATCACCTTTATTTTCATAAAACAATTGTTGGGGTTTATCATAGCTAAGGCTAGCCTCATTAATAAGTAAAAGATCAAGATCACCATCTAAATCCATATCTATCCATTTGGAACCACGACCTCTTCCTCCTTTATTGATTTTGACATCACCTGTAAATCGTATCAATGAGTTATTGTCATTATGATAAAAATTAGCAATAGAAGGGTTTTCGCCATTGCCGCCTCCCTGTGCTATGACAAGATCGAGATCGCCATCGTTATCATAATCACCTAGCGAAGTACCATGTAAATCATGTTTAAACCATCTCGCCAAATCTTTGTCATGCTTTGTCACTGTGCCATCACCATTATTCCAGTATAATTTACTCGTTTCCGCATTATGATTATTTACAATAAAGTCGTAATCACCGTCATTATCAATATCTGCGATTGAAGGTCCACCATATTTAAGGGAACTTACTTTATCTAATCCTGCCTGTTTACTTATATCGTTATAGTGAGGTAAATTTAGTGATGAGATATCTTCAAAATTATAACTATTGATAATTAATTTCTCATCAAGTGATTGGAAACGAATTTTTACCGCACCTGATCGAGGGAAGGTTAGGACGCAAGTTAATGTCTGATTTCCTTCACGTGGGAGGTTGAGATCATCAACTAAAAGTTCATCATTCACAAATACACTTAATCCAGCATAAGGTCCAGAATTATTAATATCCAAGACTAGTTTTTTTGTTAAGCTTCCTGTGACATTGTAATTTACAATTACTGGTTTAAAGGGAGAAATTTCAATTGTCTTTTCTAGATTTTTCGTGGAGTGACACGAGGCTATTGAAACCAATACAATGATCGATAAGAATAATTTGATATGTCGTAACATGGGTGGATATTTAATTTTGATAACTATTGAATGACCCATAGTTTTCTGATTTTTATTATTGTGTATAGTAAGGCAAAAGTATTGTTCGTCGTACTAAAAGATCGTTCAAATAGTCTAGTTAATTAAAACTCATCAAAAAATCGAAAAGTTTTTTCAACGTGCTTTTGCCAATATGACCATTCATGTCCGCCTTCAAATTCTTGATAGATATGTTGAATATTCAAGTCTTTAAGTTGTTGATGCAGCAAGCGATTGGGTTCAATCAAAGTATCCGATATGCCACAATCAAAACGAAGTGCAGGAATTCCATTTTGATTCCTTTCTATCATACCAATAATATTAGGTAAATCACAATGGTTTGTATATTCTTCCAAGGGTTCCTCTACAAACTGGCTCATCTGTTCCAATTTAGTAATGGAACTATGTCCAGAAATTGCTTTGAATTTATCAGGAAATCTTGCCCCTAACATTAACGCTCCGTAGCCACCCATCGATAATCCTCCAATTGACAAAGAAGATTTTAGTCCGGCTTCAGGAATGTTTTCGATGATGGCTAATGGAACATCATTTACTATCCATTGATCATAATTAAAACCGTGATGAGGGAAATATGCGGAACCATCACCCCACAATCCATCGGAAGGCATTGCAATAATGGCTGGTTTAATTTGGTTTTCGTCAATCAGTCTTTGAGCAGTTTTGGCAGCACCTCCTTTCATTGCCCAAATCCAGGCACTTCCATAAACTCCATGAAGTAAAATGTAAATCGGTAAATCAGAAACTCCGTCTTCGACATTGGGTACAAATAAACATATGTCACCGCGACCTTTTAAGTTTGGTGTTTTAATGGTAAGGAAACGTATTCCATTTTCATAAGCTTTATCCGATAATTCTATCGTTCTGAAACTGTTCATAATGTTCTAATTAAATACAATTACTCCTTTTGCATTTCTACCTTTTAATAAATCATCGAATGCTGTTTCTAAATCATCCAATTGATACTCCTTGGTAATCATTTCATCTAGTTTTAATGTTCCCTTATTATACAATTGCATTAGTTTTGGAAAATCAATTTGTGGACGACATTTTCCATATAGTGGGTTGATATAAATTTTATCCCACTCAAACAATCGCATATCTATGGTAATTTGCTCTTCAATACCACTAACCTGAACCGCAGTTCCCGCATTTCGAACCATTGCTAGGGGAGCCGCACCTAATGAAGGGATAGCAGTACATTCGAAGGCGTAATCAGCTGCTCTGCCCCCTAACATTTCTTTTACTTTTTCCGCAGCATGGATTAATCCTTTATCATTCTTATCCGCTAAGATTACATCGGTTGCTCCAAATTGTTTAGCCAACTCTAATTTATTAGAATTGATATCAATCGCAAGTATACGTCCTGCTCCTGAAATATCACAAGCTTGTATTACATTCAATCCAACTCCGCCACAACCTAATACCACTGCAGAACTTCCTGCTTGAAGCTTGGCAGAATTAACAACTGATCCGTACCCAGTCATAACCCCACAACTAATAATTGCTGCTGCAGAGAAATTCAAATTTTCTTTTTCTACTTTTACTAGAGCAGATTTTTTAAGCAGAACATATTCGCTTAATGTCCCTAAATTAAATGAACGTTCGATCGCTGTATTTTTCCACTTCGTTCCATCCAAATGAGCATGACCAGGCGTATGCCCATTGCCGCCAGCTACAACGGGAGAGTTGTTTTCACAGATATGCTGGTTTCCTTCTTCACACTGAAAGCAAGTCATACAAGGAGTGGCCCAGTTTAATATAACTTTATCCCCTTCTACAAAATCACTGATTTCAGATCCAATTTTAAATACAATACCTGCTCCTTCATGGCCCATGACGATAGGTTTCCCCCATGTCAAAGAATCATAGTCGGTATGGCAGAGTCCAGCTGCCTTCATTTTTACTATGACTTCATCTGGTTTCGGGTCAGCAAGTGTTACATTTTCAATAACAAATTTCCCATTCCCCATCGCAATTGCACTCTTGGATTGTATTGACATCTTTGATTATTTATAAAATTATTCTGATGTAAGATTAGTAGGATTGAATTCTGAACTTGAATCAATTAGTTTTGATTTATTTATAAGTTGACCACTCTTTATAAATTTTGTACCCAAAACATACGCTTTTCCATTATTAATAGCATCCACCGCTAATAGTTGTTCATCCTTAAAATACCAAACTGAGAAGCAATTGCTCTTTGCAATTTCTTTTCGAATTAAAATTTCGTTGTGAGCTTTTGAAAGTCCAACCATTTGTAATTTTACATCGTACTGATCAGACCAAAACCACGGAATCGTATCGTAGATAGCATCTTTTTTGCAAATAGCTGCTGCTGCATTTTTAGCTTGGTCAACAGCGTTTTGTACGTTTTCTAGTCTCACGTAACAATCATAATGTGGATTGTAATGAAAGGTACAATCACCTATGGCATAAATGTTCTCATCACTCGTTTGGCTAGAAGGGTTTACTTTTATCCCATTCTCAATTTCCAAGCCAGCTTCTTGAGCCAATTCTTGATTGACCCTAATGCCAACTCCTACAATAATCATATCTGCAATGTAGCTAGATCCATCATCACATTGAATAATATTGTGTCTATCTGATCCATGGATAGAAACTACATTTTTATGTGAAAAAATATTAACACCATTATTATGATGTAGTTGACTAAAAAAATCAGACATTTCGGGAACTGTTACTCTGGATAATATTCGATCTTCTCTTTCTAAAATAGTGACCGTAGCGCCAAGTTTCCTTAATGAAGCGGCTGTTTCCAATCCTATATAACCACCCCCGATGACAACGACTCTTTTATTTTTTAATTTATGGAAAGTAGTCCGGATATTGTTGGAATCCGTGGCTGTTCGCATTGGAAATAAATTTATTGCGGAATCTATTCCTAGGATAGGGGGAATAAGTGCTCGTGCCCCAGTAGCAAGAACCAATTTATCATAAAATTGTATATCACCACTTTCTAAAACAATAGATTTTTCATTGGGATGAATAGCTTTTACTTTAACACCAAGCTGTAGAGTGATTTCAGATTTCGCGTAAGCCTCCGACGATTTTAGTATGTTCTTTTCTATTTCATCAGTATTCGTTAAGTATGTTTTGGATAGTGGAGGTCGATGATACGGTAGTATCGGATCTGAGTCAAATAGTGTTATACTTCCTTCCCAGCCTTCTTTTCGTAATGCAAATGCACAGTTGACACCTGCATGGCTCGCCCCAATAATGATACAAGATAAATTTTTTGTATTTTGAATAGACATGAAATTTTTTAGTTGGCAACTTTTACAATAATTCCATCTAGCTTGTCACTGATTTCTATTTGACAAGTCAATCGGCTGAGCTCGTTTGTTTTATCATCAAACTCTAACATATCTTTTTCCATATCATTTGATGGACCGACAATTGGCATGTATTGAGGTTCTACATGAACATGGCATGTTGCACAGGAGCATACTCCTCCACAATCACCATCTATTCCTTTAATGTTATTTTCTACAGCAAGTTCCATTAAAGATCCAGAATTTCCTTCAACTGTTATTCTTTCGTTATCTATTGTGATGAAAGTAATTTTAGCCATAATATTTTCTTTCTAATGAATTATGTTTTAATCTCTTCTATTAAAGTTCACTTCGATTCTTTCGAATCCTACTTTTCTTTTAAATTCGCCCCATTCCTCATGATTATCTTGATGACTTAATATGTCAATTGATTGTACTTTATGAGTTAATGTTTTTACTAAAACTTTTAAAATCTGGCGAGCATGGTGCGCACCTAAGCAGTTATGATGACTAAAGCCAAAGGCTACATGAGGATTCATTTTACGATCCAGAATTATTTCATTAGGATTTTCAAAAACAGATGCATCACGGTTGGCGGAAGCCCAACATAATGAGATACGACTATCTTTTTTAATAGCATGTTCACAAATTTCAGCATTCTCTGTAACCACTCTTCCCATGTGTGTTAAAGGAGAAAAATAACGAACAAGTTCTTCTACTGCCTTCCCTATGATCTCAGGTTCATTCCGAAGTCGTTCCAACGATTTTGGATTTTCAGCAAAATAGCTAATAGTGTTTGTGACAGCATTAATTACCGTATCTCGACCACCTGCAAAAGTTAGAATCATAATTCCTTTAACTTCTTCTTTTGTCAAAGTTCTTCCTTGAAATACAGAAGATAGTAGGGTAGAATATAGATCCTCACCGGGATTTTCTATGGCTTTATCTATCTGTGCATCGATATAATCATATAAGATATTTGCCTTTGCACCATCCAACGGATTATCTTCACTCCTAAATACATGAATTCCCCAAGAAATCCAAGTTTGTGCTTCCTCGTAAGGGATATTTAAGAGTAATGTAAGTGCTCTAGATTGTAAAATCAAAGCGAATTCGCTAACAACTTCTAATTTACCTAAATCGAGGGTTTCTTCCACAAGCAGGTTAATTTGCTCTTGCAATCTTTTTTCATAATCCTCATTTAGAGGACGACGAAACCAATCCTCAATTAAAGCTCTGTATTCTCCGTGTTCAGGAGGGTCAACTTCAAAAGGAATTTGTCTAGTATCTCTAATCTTTACTTCTGACGGAACAACGATTCGTCCTGGCTCCGCGCCAGATTGATATGTCTTCCAATTGTGCGCACACCTTCTGACGTCTTTATGGCGTAATACCATTTGTACAGGATCGTTTTGATCGTTTATTACACCTATGCCTTTTTCTGTACGAGCCTTCTCAAACGGATCAGATAATTCACTCTTACTCATAATAAATTTATTTTATCTATAACTAATAATTTAAAAGGCGCAAAGGGAATTATTCCTTGCGCCTTTAAATTTTTCCCCGCAAAGAACTATGGTCTCAGTTTCACTTCTGACAAACATATATTATCCAGATAAAATTTAAGTGCTTCAGGGTTTGATTGATTAAATCCACGTATCTGGAAATGGAAACTGCCTGTCTCATCAAAGGTCACAAAATTGGATCTATAGACCCATTCATTTAATGGAAAGTCAGCATTAAATTCTGGATTAGGAAGTGCATTTGGAAAAGCTGGCTGCCAATAAAAACGGAGGTCAGGTTGCAAACTAGCTGCAGGTGTACTTCCTATATCTTCTAAATATATCCATGAACCCATTTCGTAGGTTTTAGATGCACTAGCAGGAAATTGGACGGGCATCATGCTCAAATCATCCTGCTGTACGACCATATTACCCCCAGCTTCTATTTCAATATAGGCAGAATTATTTCCTTCATAAACGTTGTCGGAAGTAATATCTATAGTATAGAGACCCCATTCCGCTGTCCAGCCTATTGGAAAAATCCAACTACTAGATGCGCTATTTTCAAAACCATAATCAAAATCACTATTGATTTCTAAGATATTTGTTTTTCTAAAAGCTAAGACTTCATCGACAAATGGATCGGCGAGTACGCCATCCGTAGAAATTAAATTTCCATCAATAAAATTAACGGTGATAGAATCATCATTGTAAATTATTTCACCCCCTAAGTCGATCAATACAATATTGCCATCATTAGGATCGAGAGAAATGTCTGTGAAAGAATTGGTTATCAGTTCTGCATTATTATGAACTGAAATAGAAAAGTCACTTGCTTCTAAAGTTGATATCTCAAGTTCTCTACTAAAAGAAACTGCTATTTTCCCATCTTGTTCAGTAACCTCTTCTAAGATGACAGGATCAGTAGAAGGGATAACTTTCATGAAGTTTTCTAGAATCAAAGTATCCTGACCAAAAGGTCTTGCTCTAGAACCAATCACAACTAAATCAAATGTTCCCAAAAATTTATATTTAACGTCTACAATAGTGTTCATACTAGCTATTGTCGTTGGATCTGCTCTTTCAAAATCCCAGCTAATAATTCTAGGTTCTCCGACTCCAGTCCATGTAAATCTTACAGATCTTGCAGCAGGTATTTCATTTTCTGCATTATTTGAGATAATTAAAGGATCCCCAGTAGAGCCATCTGGATTAATATAGTTTGCTTCAAATGCAACTTGGATTGAATCTAGGACAGTAACAAAAATACTAGTATCTAAATTTCTTCCTTGTTGGTTTGCACCAACGAATGCATCTTCCTTAAAAGTTTGTTGTAAATTGACTTCAAAGACACCAACTTGATTCCAAGTAGTTTTTACGTTTGGTTCCATTGAAGTTTTATCATTATCCGAATCAATAATATCTACTACATCATCAGGGAAGGTCCAGGTTCTTGTCTCAACACCTGCAGAAACATCACCAAAAGATATTTCTCCATCTACTTCTATAGTATTTTCAAAATCCATTTCTGAAGTAAAAATTACTCGGTGACTAGCTTCATTTAAAGGAAGTTCATCATCACCGCAAGCGGAAATGACGACAAGCATAAAAATAAACGATAATTTAAATATGTTGAATGTTATTTTTTTCATAATTATTCTTCGAATTTTAAAATCTAAGAAGTGTATTTTGTATAACTCCTAAGTGCAATGTTTTTACCAAGAGCATTTTTTTAAATTAATTAATCATATTATTAATCTGCCGTTCCTGAGTTGGGATCGGAAAATAATCATGTTGTTCTGAAACATAATTTTGGACGGCTAGGAAATAATCTGGTCGAATTCTATCTATAATAAATATAGGAGCGACTCCACCATCATTAATACTTAAAATCGCTTTAAATGTTTCTCTCCATTTTTCGTCAGCACGTAGTTCTTCAAACACTTCTTCTACAATTCCCCAACGGACTAAGTCTTTCCATCGGTGACCTTCAAAACATAATTCCAATGGCCTTTCAACTCTTCTTAAATGAGTCATTACGCTCTGCACAGTAGGATCATTGTAAGCCCAGTTGCCATGAATTTGTCTACTCTTATGCATAGCTGGCATTTTACCTCCATTGTCATTTATGTAATTCTGTAAAGTAATAACTCCAGCTCTACTACGTACTCTATCAATATATTCTATTGCTGTTGCTACATCTCCGTCTGCCTCTAACACAGCTTCGGCGTACATCAAATAGACATCAGCTAAGCGAATGTGACGAAAATTAATACCTGAACGACCCAGTACGTCTTCTGAAGGTAAGTGATACCAGTTCGTATACTTTTTTATGTAAGCGCTTTGCCCAAATGCCCAACCTCCAGCAGATCCAATAGGTTGTAAGTAGAAATCAGTTTCTCCATTAAATGGACAAATAGTGGCGGACATTCTTTTAGACTGTAAGTTAGTATCATTGATCGGGTTTTCTGTATCTACTTCATCAAAGACAAACATCTCATGTAGAATGTAAGAAGGTAATAATGTGTTAAATGCACCAAAGTTTAGCTGCCCAAACTCCCTCGCCATAGTTGAGGCTTCTGCCCCTGATTCAAAGAAATTGTCATCTACTGCGTCTCCTCCTATGCCTTGATTAAGTTCTGCAGAATAAATCGTTTCGAATATTGACTCCGAATTTAACTCATTTACATGAGTAAAGTTATCCATAATGTCAACTGTCAAACTGTATACTTCTGAGTCAATGACTTCTTTGAAATTTGAAGCTGCTAAGTTCCAATCTTCTGCATATAAAAATACTTTTCCCAATAAGGAAGTCGCAGCACCCCATGTCGCTCTTCCTTTATTATTGTCATCCCATGATTGAGGTAGGTTTTCTTTTGCAAAAGCTAAATCGGGTTTGATTACAGCTTCTGTTATATCTTCTATTGAAGAAAAAGGCTTATGGAAATCTTCATCATTTTCTATCACCTTCGTATGCAATACGGCACCATTATATGTGTGCGCTAATTGCCAATAAAACCAAGCTCTAAGGAATCTTGCTTCCGCTTCAATTTCAATCTTTCTATCTGCAGAGAATAGGGAAGCATCAGCAGTCTCTAAATTTTGTATTACTTGATTAGCTCGGAAAATTCCAACATATAACTCATCCCATTTATCCGTGACATGATAGATACCATCATTGAATGTTAGGTTTCTAAAAGCAGTTGGGCGATACCAAGTTTCTGTTCCTCCAATATCTCCTAAAATCATTTCATAAACTAGTTCTCCACCACTTACACTTTGGAATTGCAGCGCACTGTAAACTGTAGTCAAAGCACTTTGGAATTGACCTTCATTTTCCCAGAAAGTGTCAGTCGTGATAGAGTTAGGATTGGTTTCTTGTAAGAACTCATCTTCTTGACACCCACATACTATTGCAGTGGTTAAAAGAAGAATATATAACATTTTAAAATTTTTCATATATTAAAATTTTTAATGATCATTAAAAACGACTTTTTTTTAAGCAATATTTCCACTCTTATTAAAGTTTAAAAGCTTGCTTGAAATCCAAAAATAAAACGACGAGCAACAGGGTAATTACCTCTATCAACTCCTCTTAAAAATAATCCATCACCTCCTACTTCAGGATCGTATCCTTCATACCTTGTGAAAGTAAATGGATTCATTGCAGAGACATAGACTCTGAATTTATCAACTCCATATTTTTCTACACCTTGGAATGTATATCCCAAATTAATATTACGTACTCTTATATAGGATCCATCTTCTAAGAATAAATCAGAACGAGCACGTACATTATTATGAAAAGCATTCTGACGATCTGTAGGAATGTCTGAATCGGAATTTTGTGGTGTCCACATGTGATATAAATCGCTATGCCTTCCTACGGAGTATGCGTATAACTCTGCTCCATTATAGATTTTAGCGCCATAAGAAAAATAGCCTTGAACAAAAAAGTCAAAGTTCTTATATTCTAAACCTAATCCTAAACCCGCTTCAAATTCTGGTTGACCAGAACCTGCATAAACTCTATCTTCATCATTTATGACACCATCGCCATTTTCATCTATGTACTTAATATCACCTAACTGAGCGCTAGGGTCAAGTGCTTTGTACACATCCAGTTCTTCTTGATTTTTTATAACTCCATCGCTCTGAACCAAGAAGAATGCACCTGCTTCAAAACCTGTTGCTAAGAATGTAGTAAAGTCAATATTCGTTCCTTGAGATGTTACTGGTCGACCATTTGCGAACCCTCTATCTACACCATTCAAATCAGTAATCTCATTAACGTTTCTAGTAAACGTGCTATTGATCTTATATTTCACTCCCCAAGAAGTTCTATCTTGATAGTTTAAAGCCAATTCAATTCCTTTGTTGGTCATATTACCAGCATTGGTTATTTTTACGCTATAAAAGTCTTCGGCACGAGGTTGGTGTGTACCACTCGAGGGAGGAAGTCTTTCGGACAGAAGCATATCTTTTTTCTCATTAAAATAAACATCCGCAGTAAAGTTTAAACGGTAGTCAAGCATTGATAAATCAATTCCAATATTTCTAGATACGGTCGTTTCCCATTTGATATTTGAATTGACATAAGACCTTTGAATGAAACCAAAATTCAATCCTTCATTCGGTCCGAAAGGGTAGTTAATCCCACTTTCGATGACTGGTGCAAATGCATAAGACGGAATATCTTGATTACCTACTTCTGCCCAACTTACTCTAAGTTTTAAAGCATCCACTTTATCTACATTGAAAAATTCTTCTGAGACTATATTCCAGCCACCAGATAATCCAAAGAAATTTCCATAACGATTTGACTCAGAAAACTTGGAAGAACCATCACGTCGGAAACTCACGGAAAGTAAATATTTATCATCATAATTATATTGAGTTCTAAATAGTTTTCCAGTAAGCGTTCTTCTTTCGTCATTACTGTAGGGAGAAATACCTTCACTACCTGCTCCTAGATTAACAATGTCGTTACTTGCAGTTTCACTATAAATAACACCCGTACCAAGTGCTTTTGAATCAAATCGCTCATAAGAGACAACACCTAAGAAGTTTAACTTATTCTTTCCAAATACCTTTTCATACGTTAGCACATTTTCCAGTGCTTCTTTTTTAGAAAAAATAAAATCTTCGTTCAATAAGGCTTGTGGTCTCGAAGCTGTTGGATTGTAACTGCCATCAGTTCTAAAGACAAGGTATTGTGGTTGGAAAAATTCTCTACGATAATCCCAAGTGTTTCGACCTAAGTTTACCTTATATTTTAATCCTTCCATGATTTCATATTCTAGGTTGAGCGCAATGTTAGAACTATTTATTTTTCTCTTATCAACATTATCTAACTGTCTAGACAAAAAACTATATTGAATTTCATTTCTTACAGGAATCTGTACACCTGTCTGACCGATCGGAGTAATTTCATTTAATGACGGTTGCCATGGCATTTGGACAATACCATATTCATACAATGCGAAAGGTTCTTGCTCTCTATTTTCTTCCGTAAAGTTGACTGTTGCAAATGCTTTAAACTTTCCTTTTTTAAATTCCCCGGAAACTCTATTTGTAAATCGATCAAACCCAGAATTCAATAATATTCCCCTTTGGTCAAAGTAATTAGAGTTAAAACTTAACGTTAGATTATCGACACCACCTGAAACACCTAAGCTATAATTTTGAATGGCAGCATTGTTTTCTTGGACGTCGCCTACAAAATCAGAATCATATTCTAGTGCGTCAGGATTAAAGAAAAATATCAATGGATCTCTTCCAAGTGCATTTAATCTTACTTCTTCGGCGTACATCTGTTGTTGGGCATTCATTAATGGAGTTCCTGAAGTTATATTTTGAATTCCTCCATAGGCACTAAAATCTACTTTCATTTCGCCAACAACTCCTTTATTCGTAGTAATTAGTATCACCCCGTTAGATGCCCTTGTACCATAAATAGAAGCTGCAGCCCCATCTTTCAAGATATCGATAGATTTGATTTGATCAGGTGAAATATTTGGATTTCTATCATAAGGAATTCCATCGACAACATAAAGAGGTCCTAAGGCATTTGCGTTAATGGAGCCTAATCCTCTAATTTGTATATTGGCACTTTCTCCCGGTCGACCACTACTTGCTTGGACATTTACTCCTGCTACATTTCCTTGTAAGGCATCTCCTAAATCAGCAGTAGCAGTTTTGAGAATTGTCGCTGCTTCCACTTTTACTACTGCTCCCGTTACTTCTTTCTTCTTTTGCGTACCGTAACCTACAACTACTATTTCATCTAGTAATGAACTTTCAGCGGTTAAAACTACATCAATTATCGTTTGGTTATCTACCGGAATTTCTACACTGCTATATCCCGTATAACTAAACACTAATATTCCATTAGATGGAGCAGATAGACTATAAGACCCATCTAGGTCTGTAATTGTTCCAGTTGAAGAATCTTTAACTAGAATGGTAGCGCCGATTAATGTTTCACCATCTCCTGTAACTACACCTTTTACTGTAGTATCTTGGCCATAACCGTAACTGATGCTCAATAACATTAACCAAATCAAGTGGCAATATTTGGCTTTTCGTATTGAGTTAAAATAAAATTTCATAAATAATATTTTAGTTTTTTTTCAGAATAAAAATTTTAGTTGTAGAACAAAGTGAATATCTATAATTGCTGCATTTCACATTGATCGTATTGACATTAGAAAGTTGATTTAATAGAAGATTTCCTAAATATAATTATTTTTTTTTAAAGCTTACTTTCCAAATCGTCTTGAATACATTTCACTATTTATCTCTTTAGTTGCCTTTACCATTGGTGCATAAGGAATATCAGTGATTCTTACAAAACCTACATTGTAATTTTCTCCATCGTGGGCTCTGCCAGATGTAGGAGAGTCCAAGTATTGAAACCAATGTGCACCGACAAAGTAATCATTATCAATAACAGTTTCCATATATTTTTTGTACATTTTTGCTCTATCTTCTTGATCGGCGGCAATAACTAGCCCAGGGTGCAGTAAACCTGCATTTTTTACGCCTATATGAAATTCACCAATCATACTTGGCATGTCAATTTCTTCTAAAAATTTCCAATAACTTTGACTTAAAGCTTCGTGATAATAATTGTAACTAAAAATATCGACATACTTTTGAGCAGCAGAACGGACTTCCTTGCTCATTCCCCAAGTGGCAAATCGACAACCCATATACATGTGGTTCGGCATTTCTTCCTCTAAGGCATCATGAATAACTTGAAAGTACTTATGCGCATAAGCTTCTAAAAGCATAGAAAAATCTTCTCGCATGCCTTTATTCAATGAAAATAAGTTTTTATAATCAATTCCTTTTTCTAATTCAGTCCAATTTTTGATATTTTTTTGCCACGCGTCATTTAAACTTGTTATGCTTTTATATTTGTTCTTTAATAATCTTAAGAATTCAGCGCTTACTGGATGATCAGCTGCATTCATTGAAAGTGCATCAAGAACAATGGCGTGTTCACCTGCAATTGTACCAGGATGTCCCCAGCTTTTTTCGTTATCGATAAAAACACCAATACACCAAGGGTTTCCTTTTACCTCTTCGGCTATTACCTTGACTGTAAGCAATGCTCGTCTTTCAAAATTAGGATCAAAAACATCGGGCATTGGACCCCAGTATCCCTTTGAAACTGTTTTAAAATCACCAACAACCCATCCATTTGCAAAATATGGCATCCGATTTTCGTGATAAAATTCATAAGCTGCCCAATTTCCAAAAGAGGTGAATCCCCAATTTAAAAATCGATCTAATGTTACATCAATCCATTTTTTTAGATGAGCACCTTCGGTTTCTTCACCATATCGTTTTTCTAAATTAGCTTGATAATGGCTATATGTTTCTCCGTGTTTAAACGGTCCTACATGTTGTTCTCGTCTATAACTATAGTTGTTAGCTAAAGGATGATCATAAGAGGGTAGGCTTAAAAACATCTTTTTTCGCCAAGGATATGCATCATAAGCAGTGTTGGTAACCTCTTTACCCAAAGTAACCATCCCTCGCGAATCTTCAGGTGTCACTTCTTCAGGATCTTTATAACGCACTTTATCGTTCTTATAATCAATTCCAGTGAAGCTCGTTGTATTTGCCATTCGGACATTTGCCAATCCATGAGAGAAAAACAAATGCCCCTCTGGATCGACAATTGCCCATTTGTTGTTTACTTTTTCAGTTCTAAAGAAACCCGTAGCTTCTAATTTAGGTCCGTTTAGCCAACCACCGAACTTACTTCTATCCGCCATCGGTCCTTCTTCCGATAATTGTTTTAATTCTCTATCTGCATATTGTCTTAATTGCAGGTCAGAAGTAATTTTATCTTCAAAATCTAATTTTTCGGCTTGACCGTATTTATCAAAAATCCCGACCAAATAATCATCTGCAATGGGAGGGCTTTCAATAATTCGAATATTGTCCAGAATCATAGTCTTGTCAGCGATTGGATGTTCCGCAAATATTTTAATAGAGGCTATAGTAGAAAAATCTATATCAGTTTTTAATCCTCTAATTTTCATGTGACTAGACTTTGTATCCCATGGATTAGGATCGTCTCGCAAACCAACGTCTTTACTAAAGTATTCTCCAGACAAAATGAAAAAATATGTATTTGTCTTACCTATCGGTACTACGTCAGAACGAGTTAGTGAATGTCCCTTATCATTGTGAACAGTTACAAAGAACTGCGTGGAATAATCTATGGTTTCATTCTTAGCATCAAAGACCAAGCAATAGTTCTTTAAATGAGAAACATCTATAGGAGTGAAGGGTTTGTACTCAAAACCAGGCATTTCTCTATCACCTTTAAAATTGACCTTTAAAGCTTTTGAACCTTCAGTAGCGGTGTCTGTCAATGAAATGGTGGCCTCACCAAATGTTACTATTTCAGTCGTGATATCTTTTTCAAAATCTAGTACCATCACTTGTTCCCTTCCATCCCAAAAATTGATGATCGAGATATCTGCGGCTATCGAAGTTTGGCAGGCATGAAATCCTATTACAGAAATTATAAAAAGAGACAAATAGATAAATATTGATTGTTGTTTCATCTAGTTTTTATTTATAGGGTGGTTCACATCCAAAGTAAAATTAAATGGCAGAAATTCCTTAAAATGGAACTGGACTAAAACTGGACAAATGAATTTGAACTAAATATTGCTTAAAAGTGATCTAATTTGAAAGAACATTCAGTATGTATAATGGTTTTGTTCTAAATTACAATTAATTTAATAGTATTGTTCTCTGTGACAAAGAAGTAAACACCAGCAGGTATTTCATTTAGTTTTAAAGTAGTACACTTTAAAATAGGGTTATATAAAAGGATAGAAAATGGAATATCTTTTCCCTGAATATCAATCATTTGAATGACTTCATCTTCATTCGTATTTGAAATAATTATAATATCATTATTTGAAGCTGGATTGGGATAAACTAGTGGTGGTAATTCCTCATTTTCAGTTTGAGAAGAAAAATAAGGAATTGCAAATGCGAATGCATCTTTCCCAATCTTTTCACCAATTAATCTTCCTGATATATCATCTGCAGGCGGATGAATACCTCCCCAAATTCTTGACAAGCTGCACTGATCAGAAGCATCTCGATAAGTTGCCCATTGCAATATCACATCCTGACTTGGCCCTTCTTCAAAAACTAAAAATTCATTTTTATAAGCTATAAATTCAGCAATTCCGCCTGGGAAGTAATCATCACCTGTAAACAAGGTCAACACTTCGGCAGCAGCCCGAGAGAATGTCGAATGACCAGAAACATAACCAGCAAATGGGGGTGTAACAAAAGAAGGTCTCTGGTAAGGCATCCATTCTTCTGCTAAAATCCAGCCTACTCCAGCCTGACCAGTTTCAGTATCAAAGATAAATTGATGTCCTCGCCATGTGTATAATTTAATTTTTCCAACATGCTCATTATTAGGTCCAGCCAGTGGATCATCTATCTGAACGATTTCTACCATTCCCTCTAATAACGGAATGCCACCTATATCATAATTAGCGAGTGAGGGATCACTACTTTGACCTCTTTCTGACATATATCTTATGGCAGAAATCGGACGAATATAGTCATGCCATCCTTTAATACTCCAGGCCGAAACAGCTGCGTCATGCATGGCACCACCAAGGATAAAATATGATTTCACATCCCATTCTAGAGTTGAGAGCGTTTTTCCTTTACCCCCTAATTTTTTATCTAATAGCGGATGATCATTGACAGTATTAAGCAATACAAACCAATGTCCAGGAGGGGTCTCGGAATCAGGTCCATCTGCCCAGAATTCTGCAAGAACTCTAGTATAATCCCCTCGGGGAACAATTTGCTCAACATAATCCAGATTGGTGATGGGGTTTTTACGACGTCCTTCTCCTATGTCTCCTCCCTCTCTTGCTTTGTAGAAATCAGGAAAGTCCGCAAAGTTTGTTGGGAAATCATCTATTGAAATATTTCCTATGCTTTTTGGTGAAATATCCCATAGCACATCGTCATCTGGCGATAAGTGTGAACCCCACAAAGAAACCATTGAAAATCCCCACTGGTATTGTTCACTTCTTTCATTTGAGACTAAGGTGTCTAAGTAGGGAGGGGGATTAGGGTCGTGAAAAACTTGATAAGTTTCTCCATTTCGTACATAATTAGTTTGATCATTATCATTTAATGAAAACGGCGATACATTTCCCCATTCAGGGCTTAAAAAATCAGGAGTAGAACCATCAATTAAATTACCTGCTTGGTCAATGAAAGTTTCAAGAGCTAGAGGTTGCCAATGATTTGGGTTTTGTAACAAAGGATTTCCTGAAAGATCTGTGACGAGTGGTGGATTGATGGGTTCATAATATTTATTAGCATATTGTTCAAGCTCATTTGCACCGTCCTGCATTCCAAAATCTATGATAGTTTGTGCAATATAATTTCCTAATGCCGCGGGATCACCTTTAGAATAATCTGTTGAGGTATTTGTAATGTCATAGCCTAGCTCTATTAACAAGTTATTGAAAAGATTACGTGAAGGTAGGAAACCAGGGGATTTCGAGAAACGATGATTTAATATACGAAATGCAGCAAAGCTAATGGTTTTTTTACGAGCCTCTTCAATGCTTTCATTTGTTGAGAAATTAGAAAAGGTGCTTTCAAAGCCATGTACCTTTTTTCCCATTAAGAAAGTCTCAGCATCGTCGTTATATATAGCCCACGAATCATACATCGCTACACTCATATGAAAGAGATTCCTTGCGTGAACTGTCGGTCGGGCATAGTCCTTTCGAATAGCAAATAATAGGGCCTCATTCCAAAGTCTTGCCACCGAATGATCGGATTCCATTTTGTTCAAAGACAAATCTACTTCAAGTCTTGATATTTGACTTGAGCAAGAATTAATTTCTTTAACAGAAATTTCTCCTTTACTTTCCAATTCCCATTGAATAACCACTGAAGAAGTTCCTTGACCTGAAAGAATATGACCATGTACGATAGACCACTGGAAGGTACTTTCCTTATTTTCAGTACACGAATATACTTCTGTCTTTAAATAGCCTGACTCGATGTTTCCACTTATTTGAGGACTAGGATAGTAGGTGCAAGTACCATCATTTACGGTCGCATTTACATTATAATTACAAGAATTAATATCAGTACAGCCATAGACTTTTTCATTTTCAATGTCCAGAATAGTATAGCCCTCATTTTCAGTTATATGGAAATTTTTACAAGTTGGGAGATTATAGAATTTATCTATGATTCCTGAGTTCCAAGTAATTTCCAAGCTATCTATTAGCTGTGCATCACCTAATCCAAAATGTACAGCTTGCAGACTTTGCGTCAGAAATCCAGCTCCATAATACAATCTATTTTGAAGATGACCGTCGCTCCATAATTTTAAATAACTTCCTAAACCATCTCGATTAGAAACTGTTCCTTCTAATCGAATATTTGCCCAATGAGGTTCATTAAGCGTATCACCATTCGTCATTTTATTTTCATAAAAAAAAGGATGATCATTGGTCTGAGAGACCAATACATCTTGATCTCCATCTTTATCATAATCAAAAACAGCCATGCTTAAACTGTTCGTTTTTTCATGAATTTGGCTTTCTATAGAATGATCCAAAAATGTTTCTTGACCTTCCATCAAAAGGTTTTTAAAATAAAAATTCTCCTTTAAAACGGTATAGTAAACTAAGTCATTTTCATATCCATTTAGGACAAACAAATCTTCATCACCATCTAAATCAAAATCGGTGAATCTAGCATCCCAACCCCAGTAAGTATTAAACACATTTTTCTCTTCAGCCAAATTATTATACGTATTATTTCCAGAAGGGGAGAGCAACCTATTTTCAGAAATATTGGTAACATACATGTCAAATTCACCATCATTATTATAATCACCAATGGTCATTCCCATATCATTTCCATTGTAATGAACTAAGTATTCAGGAGCTCTATTAGTAAATGTATTGTCTGGATTTTGAATAAATAATTCATTTTCACCAAAATCATTAGCAACGTATAAATCCCAAAGTCCGTCTTTATTAATATCGATAGGAATACTCATCAAACTCCCTTCTTTGCTGCCTACTAGATTTAGTTCTTCAGCCTTTTCAGTAAATGAACCGTCACCATTATTATGGAAAAATTTATTTCTCGTGCAACCTAACCAATTTGGTACAAAAATGTCTAAAAATCCATCTTTGTTGAAATCCCACCAAAGTGCTGTGTAATTGTAACAAGAATCAGTGGTAGGAAGACCTGCTTCCTGAGTTATGTCTCGAAAACTTCCATCCCCTTCATTGTGAAATAATTGAAAACTAAGGTAATTAGTTAGGAACAAATCAGGAAAACCATCATTGTCGTAATCGCCCCATGATGCACCGAGTTTAACACCATTCTTCCACCCAGGATCTGTTAAATCATAGTCATGTAAATTTCCAAAGCCTGCATCAATAGTTACATCTTTGAAAGTGCCGTCATTATTATTACTCAAAAGCCGGCTCCACGTAGTTGATTCATGTGGCGAAAAATCGTTCTTTCCAACTACAAAAATATCTAAATCATCGTCATTGTCATAATCTGCTACAGCGATGCCCGTGGTATTTCTAAGGAAATCTAATTGTGCAATATCTTCAATCCTTTCAAATGTTTGAGCCATGCCAGAACCACTTGTAAGGATAAATATTATGCAACTAAAGATTTTCCACATTGTACAGATTATTTAGCCATGAAATAGAGTTTCTCATAAGGAACATTAAGCAAATCAAATATAGATTGCCTAGATTTAAAGGTCTTATTGATAAACTCGACAATAACTCGACATTGCTTATAAATTAAATAGAATATTTGCTCTGTTCAGTTTTTGTCGTGTAAGTTACTATATTAAAGCTTAAAGATTATGACAATATTTGGCTTAGTTATTATTTCACAAAAATTCTTACTATTATGATTAGAAAAATATACTTAAATTTTATTTTTAGTGCATTAATGGTTTTCTCCATTAGTTCTTTGTTTGCACAACAACAAGGAGGATCTATTGTTTTGACAAGTTTCGGTGACTCAACTTATGTTTCTGGAGTGGCTGGAGAATTTAACTATGCAGATTATGAACAAGGTCAAACTGTAAATGTCAAGGGAATGTATGGTCAACTTGGTTCAGCTGTAGAGCTAAATGTTAATTACACCATATTTGCTTTGGACTGGTCAGTTGCATTGTATGACACTATTCAAGTTTTTGCTAGCACTTCCATGGGAAATATGGATGGTTTAATTGATGCTGATTTTGTTATACCGATGGATGCCGATACATTTCTTCAGCATGATCTTCTTGATCCAGAAACTGATACTCTAATTTCTCAAGTACCTGCTATTATTCAGGTGAGAGTATGGCATGATGTATTACCAGCAGCTGGAGGACCTGATGTGTTTTGGTATGAGTTTGTAAGGGTTCGTCCTGAAGGATTTTTAAGTACAGCAGTTAGTGATTTCGAACGATTAGAAGGAGTAGAAATTTTCCCTAATCCAGCATCCAATACGATTACAATTAATACGATGGAAGATGTCGAAACAATTGTCATGGTCTATGATATGGCAGGGAAGCGAGTCATTAATAAAACAATAAGCAGTAATCGCCTTGATGTAAGTAATTTACATACGGGTATGCACATAATTAGAGTAGCTCAGGGATCAAAGATGGCTATTGCTAGAGTTATGATCAAATAAAAATGACGGCTAAAATTAGCATTTAAATTAAAGTTACGCCTTTATTTTTATGAAATCCCCTATAAGTTTAAGAAAAAAGCCTTGAATAATATTCAGGGCTTTTTTTTTTAGTGGAGATCAAATATTTTGTATATCCCTTAGATTTTTTTTTGCATATAGGAATAATACCAATTCTATTCTAGAATGACGGTAATTATTTATTTTGTTCTTCATGTTCCTTCGTTAAAAAGCCTCGCCGCACCTATGGGTTCTTTGCTAGCCCGCCCGCTTAGCGCTGTGCCTGCAGTATGCAAGGAGGCAGGGTTCTCTCATATAAAGCACTTTCGTACTTTATTCGACTACGTCGGACTCATTCGTTCTTGCCTTGATCCCTTTTTAACAATTCTAAATCTTTTTCCGTCATCTAAAAATAGAAATGGTATAAGAAATCCGAGGAATGTAATTGCAATCTTAGCAGTAATTCCAAAACCTAACAAGAGGGTAGTGGATGCTTTCTTATATGACTAGTATGATAAGCATTAAAAATAGTAAGTTCATAAGAAGTAAAATAAACCAATACTGAAATAATAAAATTAAGAGCAATCTGCAATTTTATTTTCTACTGTGTTTTAGTTTCATTTAGCTAATTCAGCTTCAATTTCTTCAATTGTTTTATTTTTAGTCTCAGGTAGTAGCTTATAAAGAGAAATCAAGCCGATAATACTAGTTGCTGCATAGAAAAGAAAAATGTCTCTTACGCCCATATTCGTAAGTTGCCAAGGAAAAAACTGTTGAACTAAAACACTTACGATACTGGTTACCATGGCACAGGCAGGAATAGCAATTCCTCTAACACGGGTAGGGAAAATTTCTGAGAAAACAATCCACATTATTGGTCCTACTGAAAATTGGAAAGCTGCAATGAAACTCATAATCCCAAATAGAATTAATGAGCCAGGAAGTTTACTCGCTTTCTGAAGTAATTCTCCTTCAAATACATTAGCATCTATGGATCCTAAGCCTGATTGGATGGCAGATTTAAAAGCTACATCTGAACCATATTCTATACCAATTATAGATTTTAATTTTGACACTTCTAAGTTTTGAATCAATGCTAAGTCATCAGCAGTCAAGACATAGGTCGCTTGACTAAAACCATAGGCACAAATCGTTAAGCTAATTCCTGCCCACAGTAGTCCTCCAAGTGTCATTGGACGACGACCTATTTTATCAATTAAAAGCAGGGCAAACACGGTAGATATTACACTAATTATTCCAACCCAAATCGCTTGGCTAAATGCAGCATCCTGACCCAGTCCTAATTGTTTAAAGATGGTAGGAGCATAAAATAGAATAGCATTTATACCAATGATCTGTTGGAAGATTGCAAAAGTAACACCAATGACAACTGCTCTTTTTAATTTAGTGTCGAAAAGACTTTTTATCTGATCTAGGTAAGAAACTTTTATAATATCTTTCGATAGACTAGATCGAATTCCTAAAATTTCGCTTTCAATTTGATCTTGAGGCATAAGTTTAGACAATACAGATCTAGCCTCGTCTACTTTTCCCTTAAGTACCAACCATCTTGGACTTTTGGGCACGAATAATAATAATATAGACCATAAGATGACAGGTATTATCTCTGAACCTAGCATCCATCGCCATGTGTTCGTATTCAGTCCCCATTCAGAGACCCAAGCAGCATCAGATTTAGAATACTGCAAAATAAGATAATTGATAAAATAGGCAGCTGAAAGCCCAACAACAATGTTAATTTGATTCATCGCCACTAATTTTCCACGCATTTTAGCGGGTGCAATTTCTCCTATATACATGGCAGCTAGGGTAATAGAGGTAAATGCCAAGCCTCCTAAAAATCGAAAAGCAGCTAAGCTTGCAAAACTTGGTGAGAAGGTAGAACCAACCGCAGAAATGAGATAAAAGGCAGCTATAATTTGTAAAGTTCTTTTTCTTCCCAAAGAATCAGCCATATAGCCCGCTATCAATAAGGCGAGAAGAACTCCCCATCCTGGTGCACTAACAACAAATCCTTTCTGGATATCATTCAATTGAAACTCGTTGGAAACAAAATCTACGGTTCCTGAAATAAGTGCAGCATCTAAGCCAAACACAAATCCTCCAAAGGCTACAATGAAGGAATATTTAAAAGCTTTACTTGACATATAATAAATTATGTTTGGTTTTGAAGAGATTATTCAATCGATGAAGAAAAATTAATTTGACTGAAAGAAACATAAAAGAGCATAGACAAAAACTGAACAGGGAATAATACTATTAGATTGTATTCTAAGATTATCATTATTCTAGCTAGGACTTTCAACAAAATATTATCAATAGTATTGAGTCAAATTTTTTAAGATTAACTACTGGTGTCTTGCCTAGAGATTACATGAAATATGGATTTCTATTTCAAGAAATAACTGCAAGGGGAATTTCAAGTTTAGCAATATTGATTTGAACAATAGAAGAAGGGAGTATCAAGATGCAACTGATTGGTTGGATATGGTAGGTCTCATTCATCAGGTGAAAAACGATTTTAGAAATAAGTACTTTCCTGCCGATATAAAATCAATTATTTTCTAGAGAAAAGAACCGCTGACATATATTGATTGCAATATAATCCATGAGTAAAGTGACATTTTCGTGTAAAACCGCTTTGTTTTATATGTATTATGTATTACCGTTCGTTTTTCCACAATTTCGCCTATTGCGGACGAATTTCATTAAAGCCAAGTCTTTTTCAATAACAATTCTTATATTGCGTCAGTTTTTCATAAAAAATAGCTTTGAGCAAAAGTTTTTCAATAGATACGGGTGAATTTCACGAAATGAGCATTCCAGAGGAAGGCTATGTGGTTGGATATGCTGCCTTACAGGTCTATTATAAGCTGTTGATACCGAACCAGTATCCAATTACAATAGTAAGTAAAAAGAACAGAAAATACAAGGATGAAAAAATTCAAGTATTAACTAAACGATACTTGCCAGAAGATACTCTTTATAAGCACCTAACATTTGCACTAAAATATGAAGGTGTTAATCTATTAGTACTTAAAAAACTATTTGAGAAGATTGATGGAAATGTAATTGAAGGATTTATTGAAAATGAGCCTACAAGTCAATATGCAAGAAAAATCTGGTTTTTATATGAGTGGTTACTAGAAGAAAGACTTCCAATAGCTGATGCAGATATAAAAATAAAGTATGTTAAATTAGTCAGGGAACGCATACAATATGCGTTAAGCAAAGGCGAAAAATCTGCAAGACATAGAATTGAAAATAATCTACTTGGGTCTAAAGAATTTTGTCCTCATGTTTTTAAATCGAAAAGACTTTTAGAATTTGAAAAGAGAAATTTAGGAACACAACAACAACAATTTGAAAATAGATTTGGGAAAGGATTAATGCAAAGGGCATCATCATTTTTATTATTAGCAGACTCTAAAGCATCATTCACAATTGAAGGAGAAAGTCCTAAAAGTCAAAGATTAATAGGATGGAGTCGAGCTATCGGACAAGCAGGGAAGAGCGAATTGAACATTGAAGAAATAAAAAAGCTTCAAAAATTGGTTATTGAAAAGAAGAAACATATTCAGTTGGGTTTAAGAGAAGAAGGTGGATTTATAGGAGAACATGATAATGATACATTTGAACCTGTACCTGAACATATATCTGCACGTGCGAAAGATTTAGATAGCCTGATTAGAGGGCTTGTGAAGGCAAATGAAAACTTGGTTAATTCTGACAGCTTTGATCCAGTAGTGGCTGCTGCAATTATTTCTTTTGGCTTTGTTTTCATTCACCCATTTGTCGATGGAAATGGAAGAATACATCGTTATATTATTCATCACTTATTGGCGAAAAAAAGATTCTCTCATCAAGGAATAATTTTTCCAGTATCTGCTTCAATTCTAAATAAAATAAATGATTATCGAGAAGTCTTGGAATCTTATTCTAATCCTCTTTTGAGTTATATAAATTGGGAGTCAACTGAAGAGCACAACGTAAAAATAATAAATGAAACAGCCGATTTGTATAAATACTTTGATTGTACACGACAGGCTGAATTCTTATTCGATTGTGTAATTGATACAATTGAAAATGTAATTCCTTTTAAGATTAATTATTTGCAAAAATATGATGAATTCAAAAAAGAGATTGAAAATCAGATTGGATTAGCCGACAATGATATTAATCTTATGGTAAAATTCTTACAACAGAATAAGGGACGACTTTCAGAAAGTAAGAAAACAAAATTCTTTAATAATTTAACACGTCAAGAAATTAAAATTATTCACGAATGCTACGATTTATATTTCAAAGATTTGGCTATAATTATAAGTAAAAAATAAGCTAATGAGTCAGGATCTGGAACTGGTCAAGTAGCTCGAATGCTCCTCGGTGTAAAAGGTCTTTCAGTAGAAGCATGTGACATAGACCCAGCGATAGAGAAGTGTTGTTATCAAGATACCTTAGAATGGGGCTTTCTTTTTCTATTTAACATAATATTAATTATAGGAAACAATTACATGGGATTTTATACCGTACATAGTCTTTATAACTTCTTCGATTACAACCGTTTACAAACGATTAATGTGTTCTGTAAGAATTCTGGAAAGCTCCTTAAGATCGCCAGATTCATATAATGCAGGAAGATCTTGTAGAGATGTACCTAAAGGCGCTTTGAAATTTATATAATCCTGAAATCTTATTCCACCGACAACTGATGGATTATATGCGCTGCGAAATCTAACACCGCCGCCGTTCACTTGATAATTATATGCAAGGTAATCTATCGTGTGATTTTCCTTAGAAATCCAATAATGAAAAATATCGTCATGATCCGTGCCGCCGTTTTCTTCCGAAAAATAAATTTCTATCTCATGGTATTTCTGGCCCTTAACCGTAGCCTCACCAACATATTTTTTAAATACGGCCTTGTCCCTGAGTTTGTAAGGTAGTGATGCAAAATAGATCACGGAATTTAATCCATTGGAAAATCTCCGAGTATCCTTGTCTGATAAGGATTTTTCTACGCCATCTACAGTCCTTGTAAAATTTCCATTATTTAGGATATCGATTATTTCTGAGCCATCCTGAGCAGTCTTCGTACTTTGGTATAAATAGCCGCCATCTACATGAGAAAATATGTAGTTATTATTTCTAAAATTGAATTGTATTGTTTCAGTCTCATAAGCAGGGCCACCATGGGCAAGAATAGCTTGCTCGATAATTCGATCAGCCTTAGATAATTCAGACTTGTGTTCACCGGCTACTCTAGGAGAACAAGCGCAAATTGTTATAATTACCATTAAATACAGGAGCTTAATATTCATTGAACAAATTTAGTATTTTAATAGACATTGATCCTAACGAATAGGACTGATTTACGAAAGGGGAGTCACTCCCCTATTTTTGTCTAGCAGCCGCTCGTCCCACAAAAAATCCTCTGTACTTAGTAGCTTCGTACGAGTTGAATAATCCTTATGCATCGTATTAATTATGTAATTATTCTCAGCGGGTATAACGGCTGAAGGAACACGCAGAACTAAGGAATGCGCTGAGTTATACCAGTCACTCCCCTTCTGTCTCAGTAAAGGATAGGCACCTGTTGTCCTCCAATTGTCACCTAATTCATGCTTAGCGATTGAGAAAGTTTCTGTGACATCTACTTCTACTTGTATGACCATTATCTTATACGGAATCCTTACTCTTATAGAGGCTCTTCTTACTAGAAGTTCTAGGGCACATAATGAGCGAGTACTGCCCGTGTAGAGCACAAACTGGTTTTTATCGTTCCACCTAGCTGGGCGACCTGATGCAAACAATGATCCAGCATATTTTTCTATTGCTATTCTATACACCTCTATCATGCCTAAGCATTATCTCCGTACTCCATACCTGTTAACTGATCATCTATAAACTGTATACCAGAGATGGTATTAAGGTATATATTAGGCTTTTGCCAATTAAGAAAAAAGTTATCAGTTTCTAACCAATCATTAAATGCATCTGTATCTCCAAAAACTTCTTCTCCATGCTTCATAATGGATAGGAGCATTAGTGTGTGTTCTTGCAGATCTTCTTTGATCTTAACGTTTTTTGACTTGTAGGTTCGGAAGGTTTTTACATTAATATTCAACCAATCAGAAATAACATCATCTGCGATTTCCGACACACTCTTTAGCACGTTCATGTACCGAGAAGTTACTTTTCCAGCATGTACGAGCGCTAATACCTGCGAGGGGTTAATCTGTGATGGAATGCCAGTGTATATATTTCTTTCTGATCTTGTCATATTACAATATAGGTATTTTTACCTTTAGTAACAAGTAATTTTACCTTTTATTTCATTTTACTTCTAATGTGCTTGTAGCCCTTTAGAGATTAGAGGTTTTCTTAAGGCGGTTTTGTAGAAGCCACTTTGAACTCATTAGAGATTTAAGTATTTTAGTACTATTATGAATATGATAGATAAGATAGATTGGGAAGGTGTAGAGCGAGAACTCAGTTTTACAACAGCTAGATCAGGAGGTGCTGGAGGTCAGCATGTCAATAAAGTGGAGACTAAGGTCATATTAAAGTTTGATATACATGCATCTTCTACATTGACAGATAAGCAAAAAGAAATATTACTGGCTAAACTATCTCACAGGCTCAAGGATAATACTCAACTATCTATGTATTCTCAAGCTACAAGATCACAGCTCAAAAATAAAGGAAGAGTTATAGAAAACTTCAAAAAACTAATCCGAAAATCTTTACATCAAAAAAAGAAAAGAGTTCCAACAAATATTCCGTATAAAGTGAAGGCCAAAATCCTAGCGGATAAGAAGCACAAATCAGCTGTCAAGAAACTCAGAAAAAAACCAGATCAATATCAGTAGTAAGCATATAAATTTATATATTGATCTCATGGATAGTATAAAGCAGACGGTATGGATCACAGGAGCTAGCTCAGGTATAGGAGAAGCTTTAGCACTAGCCTATAATGCTAAAGGGTATAAAGTAATCGGCTCATCTAGAAAAAAGGTTTCCTTAGATAGTGTTAAGAAAAAATGCACCTTTCCTGAGTTTTTTGTCTCAGTTCCTCTAGATCTGAGTGATCATGCATCCCTAGAGGGAATTGCTAATAAAGTTCTGGAAAGCTCTACCATTGACATACTTATCAATAATGGGGGGATATCTCAACGATCCTTAACTAAGGATACGGCGTTCAGTGTGTACAAGCAATTAATAGACGTAAATTACCTGGGTACAGTTGCGCTCTCTAAAGCAATACTCCCCTTCTTTTTAGAAAATAATAATGGTCAGTTTGTCGTAATTAGTAGTTCTGCAGGCAAGTTCGGTGTTCCATTAAGGTCGGGATACTCTGCTTCTAAATTTGCTTTACATGGATTTTTCGAAGCGCTGAGAGCAGAACTAAAAGGAACGCACATTGACATAACAATGATAACACCTGGATATATAAAAACTAATATTTCTAAACATGCACTTACTGCTGATGGGTCTCCTCAAAACACAATGGATCAGGCTCAGGAAAATGGCATGACCCTAGATCAGTTTACAAAGATCGCTATGAAAGGTATAAGCCAAAAAAGGACTGAATTCTCCATAGGAGGTATGAAAGAAGCTAAACTCGCGATACTTATATCTAGGCTATTCCCAAACATATTTAGGAGAATAATAGCTAATTCTAAAGTAACTTAAGCTATTAAAAAACAGTAGTTTAGCATATGTGATATAGATCAATAGATGAATCTAAATGAATCGTCTAGTTTTCAACTAAGTACAAAAGACAATTTGTGTGATTCATTAATTCACTATTTAATTCATAATTCTTATATATAAAGTCTATTTTTGGTTTATTATTTGAATGGGCAATAACTGAATATTAGAGAACTTTAACTACTATACGGAACATGGATTTGTTTGACAGAATAATAAAAGATAAGGGGCCATTAGGACAGTATGCTGATGTAGCCGAAGGGTATTATATCTTTCCAAAACTGGAAGGAGATCTAAGTAATAGAATGCGGTTTAATGGCAATGAGGTAATCGTCTGGTCTATTAACAATTATCTAGGATTAGCAAATCACCCAGAGGTAAGAAAAGCAGATGCTAAAGCAAGTGAAGATTGGGGTCTTGCATACCCTATGGGGTCTAGAATGATGTCTGGAAACACGGATCTTCATGATGAGCTAGAGAGACAATTAGCGGACTATGAAAATAAAGAGGCTGCTGTACTTGTCAATTTTGGTTATCAAGGTATTATGTCAGCGGTAGATTGTTTACTTACAAGAAGAGATGTAGTTGTGTATGACGCGGGTTGCCATGCCTGTATAGTGGATGGTGTAAGAATGCACTCAGGAAAAAGGTTTGCGTTTCTGCATAATGATATAGCGAGCTTAGAAAAGCATTTACAGACTGCAGAGAAAATAGTAGCAGAGTCTAGAGGAGGTATTCTCGTAATTTCTGAGGGTGTGTTCGGTATGCGAGGAGATCAAGGAAAGCTGAGAGAGATTGCGGCACTTAAGTCTAAGTATAACTTTAGATTTATGGTAGATGATGCACATGGTTTTGGAACCCTTGGCACCACAGGATCTGGAGCAGGAGAAGAGCAAGGTATACAGGATGATATCGATGTCTATTTTGCAACTTTTGCTAAGTCTATGGGTAGTATCGGCGCATTTTTGGCTGGAGATAATGATCTTGTAGAGTATCTAAAGTACAATATGAGATCACAGATATTTGCTAAGTCCATGCCGATGACTCAGGTTGTAGGTAATATGAAGCGGCTAGAAATGATCAGGACGATGCCAGAATTAAAGAACAAACTTTGGGAAAATGTAAGATTGCTACAATCTGGTCTTAAGAAGGCTGGATTCGATATAGGGGATACTAATTCTTGTGTAACCCCAGTCTATATGAAAGGTTCTGTAGAGGAAGCAATGGCTCTAGTACATGATCTTAGGGAAAATCATAAGGTTTTCTGTTCTATCGTGGTGTATCCTGTTATTCCTAAGGGAATGATTTTACTGAGATTGATTCCTACAACAGTACATACTATTGAAGATATTAATTTAACCATCGATGCCTTCAAAGCCATCTCACACAAGTTAGAAACGAAGGCTTATCAGATGGCAGTAGACTCTTAATAGTTAGTCCGTATGTCCGAGCAATTCTTGATAAGTGGAATTCAGCAAATAGGTCTTGGAAACATTTCTGTCTACGATACATGGGACTGGTATAGAAAAAACCTAGGTATGGATTTGCCTATATTTGATGAGGCGGCAGAGGCAGCTCTTATGTTACCTTATACAGGTGGAAAACCTAGAAGCAGACATGCTATTCTTGCTATGAATCATATGGGTGGAGGAGGACTCGAGATATGGCAGTATACAAGTAAAACACCAGTGGAAATAGGTTTTGAACCTACGCTAGGTGATACAGGTATAACGATCAATAAATTCAAAAGTCCAGATGTATCCAAGGCCTATACAGAACTTAAAAAAAGAAACGTAGATATCATTTCCACACCGAGTAAAGATCCTACAGGTAGGAACCATTTTTACATAAGAGATCTATATGGTAACCTAATAGAAATAATAGAATCGGATAACTGGTTTAGAAAAAAATTGTGGTACACAGGTGGTATTTACGGCTGTGTTATAGCTGTGAGTGATATAGAAAAATCGCTACCCTTCTATCAAGAGTTACTAGGGTATGATAGTGTGCTCTATGAAGGAACTGAAATCTATGATGACTTCAAAAACATATCTGGAAAAGATCATCATATAAGAAGAGTCATTCTTTCGCATAGCAAAACTAGGAAAGGACCGTTTAGCAAGTTATTAGGAAAGTCTGAAATAGAATTAATTCAAAACTTAGATCACAATCCTACTCCCCTATTTAAGGATAGGATGTGGGGAGATATTGGATATATTCATCTATGCCTAGATATAAGAGGAATGGATGCATTACGGAAGAGGTGCAAAGATTTCGGTTCTGCTTTTACAGTAGATAGCGGTGATTTCGATATGGGCGAAGCAGCTGGACAGTTTGCTTACATAGAGGATCCAGATGGAACTCTTATAGAGTTTGTAGAAGCACATAAATTACCATTGCTCAAAAAAATAAATTGGTATCTGGATTTGCAAAAACGTCCTCAAGATAAATCCCTTCCTACATGGATGCTCTATGCCATGGGACTGAATAGGGTAAAAAAATAATCCTAAATTTTGATCCAGTCCGTTGTTAGTTATATATTAATATGAAGGCATTAAGACTTGTTGCCACTGCTAGCCAGATCGCATAAGGAAGGATGAGATAAGGATAATAACCTTTTAAGCTTCTAAATCCTTCTTTAGCAAACCAGATTATGAGTAAGAGCAAAACTGAGATGGTGATGAGACCAGTTGTAACTAAATGTTTTTCAAAAAATATATAATTCCAACCAACATTGATTACCCACTGGAGTGAGAAAAGCATAATAAGTTGTTTGTCAAATTTTTCTTTCTTTAAAACCAACTCTGTCATAAATACCGAGAATAAAATCATTATGGTTGTCCATGCAAAACCAAAAAACCAACCAGGAGGCGTCCAAGGAGCTTTCTCTAATCCCATATACCAACTTCCAGTAACATCATTTGCAGATATCATACTTCCTATTCCTAGAGCAACAAAGTTTACAACAAAGAATAGAATCAGATAGAGTAATTTCTTCATAATTTTATTTATTAAAATTGCTTGAAAAGCTAAATGTATAGATATCTCTACACTTAATAAAGGTATGCATGTTTTCTTATCAAGGTAAATGAAAAAACGATAATTAAAAAGTTTATAAAGAATTAAGTCTTATCATTGTAGTAGTAATATAATACTATGATAGAGATAGGAAAACTCAATACACTTACTGCTCAAGAAAGGCATGAACCGGGTTATTACCTAATAGGTCCGGATGAGGAAGATAGAATACTTTTGCCTAATTCTGCTATTCCTGATGACCTAAAAGACGGGGATGAGATAGAAGTATTTGTATATAATGATTCTGAAGATAGACCTATAGCGACAACACTTACACCTAAACTGATGCTTAATGACTTCGGTGTACTAGAGGTTAAACAGGTTACAAATTTCGGCGCATTCCTAGATTGGGGTTTGGCTAAAGATCTACTCATACCTTTCAAAGAGCAAAATAGAAAATTAGAAGAGGGAGAAAAGGTATTAGTGTATTTATATTTAGATGAAGAGAGCGATAGATTAGTGGCGACGGTAAAGCTTTCTAGATACTTAATAGAAAGTCCAATACTAGTAGAAGAAGGAGAAAAGGTCGATATAATCATATGGAAAAAAACAGATCTAGGATACAAAGTCGTGATCAACGAAACACATCAAGGACTGATCTATAATGATGATACTTATGTCAAATTAAAAACAGGTGATCGGATGAAAGCTACGATAGATAAAATCCGGGAAGATTTTAAGATAGATGTTCGAATCAGAGAAAAAGGCTATGAATCTATATCTAGCGAAGCTGATAAAATAGTAGAGGCTTTAAAAAAAGCTGGAGGAACGCTGCCCTATCATGACAAAAGTCAGCCAGAAGAAATATATAAGTTTTTTGGTGTAAGCAAAAAAGTTTTTAAAAAAGCGATTGGAGGGCTTTACAAGCATAAGATTATAACAATAAGTCCAGAAGGAATTGCACTTATATCTCCAAAAGCATAATCTAACTGATCTGCGTTTGTGAAAATTCTTTGTGACCTAAACTAAATTTTATTTCTTCATAACTATACTTATCTCCTAGCGCATCCTTTATTTCCCGCAGACCTTTTCCTTCATGCTTTTGTATAGTATCTAATATAGTTTGTAGTTTATCGGCCTCAACAAACTTAGCTACATTTATTTTTCCTATCGCTACATAGTGTACCAGATGTGTCAATATAGAATTTGCTTTTAGATTTCTCTGCTCAGCTATTTCGACAATACTCATACCAGCCATGAACATCTTATACGATTGTTTCTTTGTGGGAGACCCTTTCTGAGTTCTAGGTTTAGTTTTTCTTACTTTGACTAATCTGGTCAACAAGCTCATTTTGTCTTCCAGATTATTATCCTTTAAATAATGAAATATTTCTTCTCTGAATTGCTCGCCATATCTATTGGCTTTGACATTGCCCACACCGTTCATCTTAAGCAAGTCTTCATTAGTTGTTGGGAAATAGGTAGCGAATTCTATGAGTGTATTATCGGGGAAGATGATATAAGGAGGTACTTCTTCTTTCTTAGCGATTGTAGATCTTATCTTTTTTAGTTTGCCAAACAGCACATCATCATAAGGAAGATTAGTTTTTTCTTTTTCTACAATCTTTTCTTCTTCTATGAGCATCACTTTTTGTCCCATAAAAAGAACTTGCAGACTTTTCTTTGTTAGTTTAAGAACAGGAAAACCATCATCTGTAACACGAAGATATCCATCTTCTATTAAATTTCTAAAATAGGATTCCCAATTTTTTTTAGATATATCTGCACCTATCCCATAGGTCTTCAGCCACGTATGTTCTTCTCTTATCTTTTTAGACTTGGATCCTCTTAAAAAATCTATGACATAGTTTTTTCCGAAAGATTCTTTTAATCTTTTTACGGCAGACAGAGCTTTCTGAGCAATGATTGTTCCATCGAATGTTTTGTATTCAGCTAGGCAGACATCGCATGATCCACAGTTATCAGGATAGTCTTCACCAAAATAACGCAGAAGATATTGCCTTCTACATTTCTTAGTTTCTCCAAAAGCAATCATCTTATTTAGCTTACCCGTAAGAATAGGAATCTGATCTTGATCACCTTCATCTATAAATCTTCTCAGCATAATGGCATCTCCTCTACTAAAAAAGAGCATGGCCTTACTGTCGACGCCATCTCTTCCTGCTCGACCTGTCTCCTGGTAATAGGACTCTATATTTTTAGGTAAGTCCATATGCACGACATACCTAACATTAGACTTGTCTATACCCATACCAAAAGCTATTGTCGCTACAATAATTTTGATCTCATCCTTAATAAAAAGCTCTTGGTGGCGGTCCCTATCTTCAGAATTTAAGCCGGCATGATATGGTAATGCAGCATAACCATTAACATTCAAATTCTCTGCGATAGACTCAGTAGATTTTCTAGACAAGGTGTAAATTATACCCGACTCATCTTCGTATTCTTTTAGGAATTCTAATAATTTAGAAAAGCTATTTTTCTTAGGCTGAACATAATAGGAAATGTTTTTCCTATTGAAACTGGAAATAAAGACATTCCCATGCTGAATATCTAAATTTTTCAAAATGTCAGCTCTAGTTCTATCATCAGCTGTTGCAGTAAGCGCAATGACTGGAATAGTAGGATATTGCGCCTTGAAGGCTTTAAGTCTTAGATATTCAGGTCTAAAGTCATGCCCCCATGAACTTATACAATGAGCTTCATCTACGGCAATAAAATTAATATCTAGATTTTTTATAAGTTTAAACAAATAGCTATCGGATCCAAAGAGTCCTTCAGGTGCTATATATAGGATTTTTAGCTTACCCGATAAGAGATCATTGATTATAGTATTTCTCTCTTGAAAATCTTGAGATGAATTTAGATAGGCCGCATTTACGCCATTCAATTTTAGAGCATCCACTTGATCTTTCATAAGGGCGATCAGTGGCGAAATAACAATTCCTGTTCCTTCTTTCACTAGCATCGGAAGCTGATAACAGATGGACTTACCTCCGCCTGTAGGCATGAGGGCTAGCGTATCTTGCCCACTCATAATAGAATCAATTATTTCTTTTTGATTCTTTCTGAAATTCTTATACCCGAAGAATTGTTGTAAAGCTTTTTCCATGTTCATTGCTAATGAATTTATAAAATTAGAATATAAAAATATAAAGAATTATTGCAGAGATAAAAGTAACTTTTCATTTGGTTTTACCCTGCTCTCTTGAATAAGTTTTTTGTCTCTCAATACCTTGATATTAAAGATATTACCTTCTCTTCTTATTTCTATGTCAATCGGTATACCTGATACGAATATTTTATTGACATGGAGATATTCCCAAGAACTAGGAAGATCTATTGCTACTTCTATTTTCTTAAAACCAATAGGTTCTATTCCCAAAATACCTTCTGTCAGAATTCTACAATACAAAGCACTCTCCGCTGACAAGTGTTTCATGTTATTTTCTGGGTAAGCTTCCACCGCGTAAGGAACATGGTCCCCTAGTAGTCTCTTTTCTGTATAACTTTTAAGCTTTTCAAAAGCTAGATCCGTAGAACCATTATTTAGTGCGCCTCTTAGTGTATACAGGGTTGCTCTGTCCCAGAAAAGAAGATCTTCTGCATTATGGTTTTCTTTATATTCTACAAGAACGCCATTTTCCGTCCATAGTTTTTCGAATAATGCTTTCAGCGTTCCCTCATTCCTTTTTGTAATACCCATTGTCATAGGAAGGCAAATCCAGTGTCTTAGGTTAGTGTTACCATCATAATATCTATAAGTGTCTAATCCATTGACAGTAGCTCCGAAATATTCCTCAATAACTTGCTCCATTTCCTTTTGGTCATTTAGATACCTAACAGCAAGCTTCTTCTTCCCTATAGCTTTCGCTAGTTTACTTGCATACTTAAGACCACCATAGTACAAACTAGAAGTGGATAAGTTGGCTGGTCCGGTTTCTATGCGACCTTCCATCTCGTCTGATTCGGACTTAATGGCTCCTTCAGCATTTTTCATCTTCTTGCAATAAGCAATGCTCCATTCTATAAGCGGCCATAGCTCTTCAGAAAGCTCTCTGTTTCCTAATGACAATAGATAAGAAGAAGTCCCGTAAGCAATCATGGCAGCATCACCCCTATCTAAATGTGTCATGGCAAAATTTCCATCTACTTCGAATGCATACGCAATGTGCTTATCATCTTCTGGTATATTCTTCAAGAACATCTTGTAGGCATTTGCAGATGCTACAATCCCATTTTCGTAACCAAGATATGGGAAAAATGGGCCGGCATATTCTATCTGATCGTTGGCCCATATCCCTGTGTAATAATTACCTCCTCCTGGAGAATGTACAATGCCCATGCTAGAATTATATATACTTTCCGATGCTCTAATTTTAGAAAAGTAGAACATAGTGTTAAACATGGAGTCTGGACTATCAACAACTAATTTTGATGCTAACTCTTCTAAAAAAGCAGTTCTTTCTTTGTAAGCTTTTTTGTAATTATATGCATTTGAGAATTCTAAACCCATTGTCGCTCCGTAGTACATGGGGAAAGTATACGATTCGTTTTCAAGTAAGTCGATATCGCTTTGAGCTTCGCTAAAGAAGTGCATTTCATATTTTCCCTTGTAGCCAATTTCTTCAGAAGTATAATTACAATTACCTATAATGATAGATTTCTTGTGATTGTCTAAGTTCTTTAAATTCCACTCTTCTACTAGAAACCTATCTTCCATAGATGGATATATGTGTTTGCTTATTTGTATCCCTTCAACTGGTGCGTAAAAAATTTTAAGTGTTCCATCTATAACTATAGAGTCTACTATTGTGGCTTTGATGATTTTGTCATTGTAAGAGATAGAAGGAGCAAGTTCATCTCCTGTCTTTTTTCGATAATATGCTCTATATTTTTTCCAATCAGGTTCATTCGATTTATTGTAAGTTCTGAGTTGGGGAAAGATGACATCTTTCTCTAATGAAATATTCTTATTCTTATCTATGGAGTAATATACTATAGCTGCTATGTTTTTACCAGCCATTTCTATGTTATCTGCATGGGGAAGATTTTCCTCAGTAGTTAGATCCCATTTAATAGCAGACTCGTCCTTAATTGTCCAATAATTGGCATCATTATGAAGCTGCTGTGCATCTAATGTCGGATCAACTATGCAGTAAATTAAAATAAAAATCAACATCGTTCGAATCATCTAAAAGAATTTCTATTAATGTAAATAAAAGTAACAAATTTCAATATACATTTAGTACCCAAGTTAGCATTTCATTAAGTCTCCTGTAGAATACACTAGATAATTTATTTATGAAACTTTAATCAATATCGTTAATTGATATATTTATGAAGCTATGCTCTATTTTCAACGATATAATTAATTACTTTTCGTTTTGTAAAATCTATTATATTTCACGATTAATGAGTAATTTAGGTGAAGAAAAAGTTTGCTAAACCATAAATAAAAGGAGCTCCAATATAGTATAAGGAGTATGATTCAATATTCTTATATTACTTACATTCCTGTTAATTTTTTCAGAATCATATATAGATTCTTACTAAAAACAAATTAGTTCTATGGCGCTTGCGAATATTGTATCCAATATAAAATATAAACATGATACACCAGATAAGATCATTTGAAGAATACAAAGAAGTCTACGCAGATAGTGTTAAGAATCCCGCTAAATTCTGGGCTAAGCAAGCAAAGACATTTCAATGGATGAAGCCATGGAAAGAAGTGGTAGAGTCAGAATTCCAAACGCCTGTTGTCAAATGGTTTGTAGACGGGAAATTAAATATCACGGTGAACTGTCTAGATAGGCATCTAGAGAAAAGAGGAGATTCTATCGCATTGATATGGGAGCCTAATGACCCAAGTCAAGCCTATAGAAAATATACCTACAAGGAATTACATGCAGAAGTATGTCGTTGCGCTAACATGCTTAAATCAAATGGTATTAAAAAGGGGGATCGCATATGTTTCTACATGCCTATGGTACCAGAATTAACGATAGCAATTCTTGCCTGTGCTAGGATAGGAGCCATCCACTCTGTTGTTTTTGCAGGTTTTTCTGCTACATCATTAGCCGATAGAATTAAAGATTCTACCTGTAAAATGGTAATCTGTTCTGACTACAATAATAGAGGGGCTAAATCTATACCTGTAAAAACAGTGGTAGATGAAGCTTTAATGATGGATTGTAAAAGTATAGAGACTGTTCTCGTTCTGAAGCACGTAGGTTCTAAGATCAAAATGAAAAGAGGGCGCGATAAGTGGTGGCATAAAGAAATAGAAGGAAAAAGAAGAACCTGCAAACCAGCAGTTATGAAATCAGAAGATGTACTTTTTATCCTGTATACTTCTGGATCTACTGGAAAACCTAAAGGTGTTGTACATACTTGTGGGGGATATATGGTCTATACGGGTTATTCTTTCAAAAATGTTTTTCAATACGAAGAGGGAGACGTCTATTGGTGTACAGCAGATATTGGCTGGATCACCGGTCATTCTTATATTATCTACGGACCACTTTTAGCTGGAGCAACGACTATGATGTTTGAGGGTGTACCTACTTACCCTGATGCTGGCCGTTTCTGGCACATCTGCGAGAAGCATCGGGTTACGCAATTTTATACGGCGCCGACAGCTATAAGAGCACTCATTGCACAAGGCGATCATTGGCCTAGTCATTATGATCTAAATGCACTTAAATTACTAGGAACAGTAGGAGAACCTATAAATGAAGAAGCATGGAAATGGTATAAGAAAGAGATAGGGAAAAACAAACTTCCTATTGTGGATACTTGGTGGCAAACTGAGACTGGAGGAATAATGATCTCGGGTCTGGGAGGTCTCTCTCCACAGAAAGCAACTTATGCTGGATACCCTCTTCCTGGAGTACAAATGTGTCTGGTCACCGCTGAGGGCAAAGAAATAAAAGGCAATGGAAAAGAAGGACTATTATGTATAAAGTATCCTTGGCCTTCTATGATAAGAACTACTTATGGTGATCACGAAAGATGTAAACAAGTATATTTTTCTACTTTCAAAAACAAGTACTTTACGGGTGATGGTGCCCGTAGAGATCGAAACGGAATGTATAGAATAATAGGCAGAGTAGATGATGTGATCAATGTATCTGGTCATAGAATGGGTACAGCAGAGGTAGAAAACGCGATCAATGAACATCCTAATGTAATAGAGTCTGCTGTTGTAGGTTTTCCTCATGACATTAAGGGACAAGGCATATATGGGTATATAACTGTTAATAAAGAAATCAAGGATAAAGAAAAATTTCGCAAGGAAATTATCAAAGTCGTAGCTAAAGAAATAGGCCCGATTGCTAAGCCAGATAGAATTCAAATCGTATCAGGATTACCCAAAACAAGATCAGGTAAGATCATGCGTCGACTACTTAGGAAAATAGCTTCTGGAGATAGTTCTAATCTGGGAGATACCAGCACCCTATTAAATCCGCAGGTTGTTAAAGAGATTATAAAAGGTGTAATAATTTAAAAACTACTCCGATAGAATACACTGAAAGAGAATAATTGCTAAGTAATTTGTTTTGACTCGTTGACTCATGAATATGTAACTCTTAAAAGGGTATAATTTCTGACTTGCTTAAGTTAAGAATAGGGATACTTTTCTAGCTTATGAGATTATTTTATTTTATAACAATCTTGTAAGATCTATCATCGACAATGATTATATAAATCCCAGTATTTAGAAATTCTACATCTAAAGCATTTTCCGTTAGTATTCCTTGATCCACAACAATTCCATTCGTATTTATAATTCTATATTTGCTATTTCGGATGAAACTGGTGCTACTTAAAAACAACCTACCATTACTTGGGTTAGGGAATACAAAAAGCTCAGGATACGCCTTATCAATATTCGATATAGGCGATAAGTTATCAAAATAATAATCTAGGAAATTAATTCTATCCTGTAACCAATCAAGCATATAAAATAAATCCTCTTCTGAAAAATCATAATTTTGGTAGACTAAGGACTCACGTTCATATATCTTGTTCTCTAATAAAAAATAGAATTGATCTTTCATACGATTTATTAAAGTTTCCTCCTCTAAAACATCCTTTCTAAAATCAAACCATTTTTTTGCCAGATCCTTAAGGTAATCATTTGAATCCAAACTACCTACTCGATCATAGAAACCGTTAGTCAACAACCCCGTAGTATTAGTGTCATTATTACCTTCCCACATTGTACCAAAGCATCCGTCTAGATCCCAGGGGATATAGAAGTATAACGAATCCGTATCGTACTTTCCTATATATATATTCTTGCCAGTATTATCAGTGGCTCTAATTATATTTAAAAAAATATAATAATCTAGAAAGTTCTCATAATTAAATTTCTCCCATATTTCACTTTTAAAATCTTCTTCAGGAGCATTGATCACAAAGTCTGTAAAATTATAAATCTCCTCCCATTCTGTGATCTCATCCGCTTTGGGATATTTCATCTCGTATCCACCCCATAATCTACTGTTATTACTATAGCTTGGTAATCCTCCAAAGGTTGTTGCGCCCCAAGAAATCCCCTTATACAGTTCGCCTCTTACCTTTTCATTAGTAGTTTTTAGTTGCAACTGTTTTTTATCGACTTGTTCTGAAATATTATACAAGCCGTTATAAGACCCGTTGATAAAAACCTCTACATACGAAACATCTGCACCTGACTTTGCCTTAGGTTCAGACTCTAAATAATGGGGTACGTGCATATCTTTCCATAACTTACTAGCTATGTAACTTCTAATTCTTAACGGCTCATTGTATAAAGCATCTAAGATCCAGTCATCGTCTGATCGCAAATTACCAAATTGAACATCAATATTATCTACACCATTATCATCTTCCCAAAATTCTAAATCATAGGTCTTCTTCGGATAGCTTAAAGAAAAACCTCCCCTTAGTTCTATTCCTATTTTTGAAGCTAATACTTTTTCCTCGTCTGAATAAATAAAATTTGCTAATACTTTTTCTTCATTTATTATCACATTAGGCGTCTCAATAGAAATCAGAGGTAGAGGTGTAAAATAGAGCGTATATACTTGCTCTAGATAGCTAATATTATATGCACTTTTGTAATCTATCGCTGCTGGAATATCATTAAAAGAAAAAGATAGATCCCCTAAATATAAAGTGATATTTTCTATTCCAGTTAAATCAGTATAAGATGCTATATCATTAATATGGGAGACAATTAGATTTTTGTTTTCAGCTATAAAGAAATGATCTTCAGAAACTTCTATAGTTAAACTTTGTGCTACACTATAGATCGCATTAAGAATAAATACTATAACAAATAGATGCTTCTTCATTTAGAATATATAGTGAATTTATGCTAATTAATTTCATTTCTATTTTTAGATGACGGAAAAGGATTTAGAATTGTTCAAAATGGATCAAGGCAAAAAACGTAGGCGAACCCATAGGTTCGGCGAGGCTTTTTAACGAAGGAACATGAAGAACAAAATAAATAATTACCGTCATTCTAAACTAGAATTGGTATAATAAGTACTAATATAATACAATACTCTTGTTTATGATAATAAGCTATTAAACAAATTGTAAGAAACGGCTATAATATCACTTACAAAAGGAGCCCACCGAATATGAAAGGATTAATATTCTATATCTTTATTCGCACCATCTAACTGGCGAAGATCTGATCAAAATTTCTAAAAGACTTAAACTCTAAGGCATTTCCTGAAGGATCATAGAAGAACATGGTAGCTTGCTCTCCTACCTCTCCCTGAAAACGAATGTAGGGTTCTATAGCAAAAGATATACCAGCACTTTTTACTTGCTCCGCGAGTGCATAGAATATATCCCACTCTAAAACAACACCAAAATGAGGTACGGGAACAGCTTTTCCATCTACTGGATTTGTGCTTGCTTTGATAGATGGATCATCTGTCTGATGGATAACAAACTGATGACCAAAGAAATTAAAATCTACCCAATTTTCAGAGCTTCTACCCTCTTCACACTGTAATATCTTTCCATAGAAATCTCTAGCTAGTTGTAAATCATGAACAGGAACAGCGAGATGAAAGGGAGTTAGTTTCAGCATTAATGAAAATTTATATCAATTTTGAATATCGGTTGCACTAAAAGTCTTAATAATATTATCCATTACCTTTTCTAGTTGCTCAGATCCTATATTCTTCATGAGTATCTCTCTATCTCTATTAAGAATGAATATTTTAGGAGTCGTTTTTACATTAAATTTAATCTTGAATCTAGACTTGTGATGTTCATCTGCTGCATTGATAAAACCTAGCATATTTCTTTCTTCTAATTCTTCCCAGCAGCCTTTTGTTTTCTCTTTATGCTTAGTACAAATAGCAAAAACCTTCACGCCTTTGTCTTTATACTTCTCATTAAACTCTACGACCTTAGGGATAGACTTTTTACAATGTCCACAATCAGGTGCCCAGAAATACAATACCGTATAATCAGCATCTATATCAGAAAGACTTATGGGAGTATTATCTTCTCTATATACCGTAATGTCCGGCACGACTTTACCTATTAGTACGGGTCTCAAATTATCAGCATTGTCTTTGATCTTAAGTAAAGTTTCCTCATCGATCCATGGTGCTTTACCTTTATCATAATATTTATCCACTAAGTGAACGTATAGCGCGTCAAACCCTACTACCTTACTATTAGCATATTTATTTAGAAAATGACTTAGGTAGAACTGATATGTTTTTTCTGCAGGAGATACTTTTTCTAAGATGTAATCCATAGATAATTTTATAGTATCTGGATGTTGTACCGTAAGTTTTTCCATATAGTAATCTATCCTTTTGTGAAGGAAAGGCGTTCTAAGCGCTGCTGGATTATCCATCTCTATATTATCAAAATAATGCTTCTTATAATACAAGTATTGATTTATCTGGACTTCCTCTGCTGTACCTTCGTATTCTGGAACATCTACGCCAATGTTGGATTTAAGTAACAAGGCCGTTACGGTTTCAGGATGCTCGGCTCTTATTCTAGAAACGTAAGCTTTTACATCTGCATCTACCATAGCTTTCTCTGCTGCTATCTGGTCAGGAGTTAAAGTAGACTTACCCATTTCTACATCAGCATCCATCTGCTCGATAGCCTTTCTTTTTTCTCCGATGTACTTCACATAATTTGTCAATAGGTCATTATCCACTGATCCTTCAAAAGATATATCCTCTACTACATCTACATCTCCTTTTATTTTAAAATGCTGATCATCCAGAGGTACCATAAACTGTATAAAACTATTCTCTGGTTTCGTTACTAGGATATACATGCCTGGATCTAAGGTATCTTTCCCTGCAAATGAGAATTTTCCTGGCGTTTCTGTAATAAGTGTATCCTTAACTAATTGTCTGTCACCATAGTAGTAACCTATTAGTAAGGTATCATTAGTATAACTTTCTAAATCTATGTCAATTTTATAGCCATCCTGTGCTGATCCACAGAAATAAACAAATGACAATATTGTAAAAATAAGAAATCGCATATTTGTTTGTTTAGAGTATAACACTGATTAAGGCAAAACAATTAATTCTTTTGTAAACATTAAAAATTTTTTAACAGTATTATACTTCTGGTTCTCTTCGTCCTGCAAGTAAATATAGAACGGCCATACGTATAGCTACACCATTCTCTACTTGCTGGAGAATTATAGAATGTTCAGAATCAGCTACATCTGAGGTTATCTCCACACCTCTGTTAATAGGTCCAGGATGCATAATAACTATCTCTTTATCTAATTCTTTTAGTATCTGTTTGTTCACTCCGTAGTACATGGAATATTCTCTCAGTGAAGGTATGAATTTTATATCTTGACGTTCTAGTTGTATACGAAGTATATTAGCAACATCACACCACTGTAACGCTTTCTTAAGATCATATTCTACACTTACGCCTAGTAAGCCTATCATCTTAGGTATTAGTGTAGGCGGTCCACATACTTTCACTTCTGCTCCTAGTTTCTGGAGACAGAAAATATTAGATAGTGCTACTCTGCTGTGTTTTATATCACCTACTATAAGAATTTTCTTTCCTGTAAGATTTCCTAACTTTTCTCTCATAGAAAAAGCATCCAGCAGCGCTTGTGTAGGATGCTCATGTGTACCATCACCAGCATTAATTATATTCGCATCGATATGCTTAGACAAGAAAACTGGAGCACCTTGCGCGGGATGTCTCATCACCACCATATCTACTTTCATCGAAAGTATATTGTTTACAGTATCAAGTAGTGATTCGCCTTTCTTTACGGATGACGAAGAAGAAGAAAAATTTATTACATCAGCAGATAATCTTTTCTCTGCAAGTTCAAATGACATTTTAGTCCTTGTAGAGTTTTCGAAAAAAAGATTCGCTATGGTAACATCTCTAAGCGAAGGCACTTTCTTTATGGGTCTGTTGAGTACCTCTTTAAAACTCTCTGCTGTTTCAAAAATAAGATTAATATCGTCCTTGTTGATATATTTTATACCGATAAGATGCTTCTGACTGAGCTGACTATTTTTCATTTAGCTTTTAGTCTTTTAGTGGGAATAATATAATCTGATCAGAAATCTTTTCTTTGTCATAGATAACACGTACATATGCTTCATCTACAGAGTCTACTACAATACCTGTAAAATCTGGCTGAATGGGTAGATGCCTATTAAATCTTCTGTCTACCATAACTAATAACTGAACATTAGCTGGTCGTCCAAAATCTTGCATTGCTGACAATGCAGATAGTATAGTTCGTCCTGTGTAAAGTACATCATCTACTAAAATAACATTCTTATTATCTAGGATAAATTCTATATCTGTATTACTAGCTTTCAGTGGCATACCATGTGTTCTAAAATCATCTCTATAAAATGTGGTATCTAGTTTGCCAAACTGAAGTCTATTTTTCTTCTTTTTCTTATTAACGAGGTCTAATATTCTTTCAGCAAGTTCTACTCCTTTCTCTTGTATGCCTAGTATACATGTATTCTCAAAATCACCATACTCTTCTATTAGCTGCTGTGTTAGACGCTCCAGTGTGAGCCTAAACTTTCCTTCCTTTAATATGGTTTTACCTTTTGACATCCTTACTACAAATATATTTAGATTTTATTGAATTTAATTTAAAACTATACTTTTGGTTTATTTATTTTAGCCCACGAATCTTTTAGAGTTATAGTTCTGTTGAAGACTAGTCTATCTTCTGTGCTATCTCTATCTTTGACATAATAACCTTTTCTGAAAAACTGATAGTGGACCCCCTCTTCAGAATGCTTCAGTACTGCTTCCCCTACTGCATTATCATTGACATGTAAAGAATCTTCGTTAATCAATTCTAGAAAATCTTTTCCCTCTACTTGTGTAGGAGTTGGATGCGAAAACAATCGATCATAAGATCGTACACTTATAGGAACTGCCGTAGCTGCATCAACCCAGTGTAATACGCCCTTTGCTTTTATTCCCGACTCATCTTCACCACTCTTAGTATTAGAGAAATACTCGCAGAATATCTCTGTAATATTACCGTCAGCATCCGTTGTGTGACTCTCATAACTTATGATATAGGCATGCTTAAGTCTGACCTTCTTGTGTGGTGTAAGTCTAAAATATTTTTTCGGCGCATCTAGCATAAAATCATCTCTCTCTATGTAGATAGACCTACTCAGTGCCATATCTCTTTCTCCCGCATGTTCATCTTGTGGGTTATTCTCAGCTTTGAGCATTTCTGACTGATCTTGTGGATAGTTAGATATCGTAAGCTTGAGCGGATTTTCTATAACCATTACTCGAGTTGCTTTCTCGTTTAGCGTATCTCTGACACAAGATTCTAACAATTCTATCTCTATGAGATTATCTCTCTTTGCCGTGCCTACTTTTTGGCAGAACATTCGGAGTGCCTCTGGGGGATAACCTCTTCTCCTCATACCTGACAAGGTAGGCATCCTAGGATCGTCCCATCCAGTCACAAGATCTGCTTGTACTAATTTTAGCAACTTTCTCTTACTTGTGATCATGTAGGCAACGTTCATCCTTGCAAATTCAATCTGCCTGGATGGAAAAATCTCTAGCTTTTCTATAAACCAGTTATACAGAGGCCTGTGGTGAATGAACTCTAGAGAGCATAATGAGTGCGTTATATTTTCTATAGAATCTGACTGTCCATGGGCAAAATCATACATAGGATAGATACACCACTTATCACCTGTACGATGATGCGTTTCTTTTTTGATTCTATAGATAACAGGATCTCGCAGATGCATATTAGGGGATGACATATCTACCTTTGCTCTTAATACTTTTGCACCATCGGGATATACACCTTCTTTCATCTTTATAAACTCCTCCATACTTTCTTCTATAGGTCTGTCTCTGAAAGGGCTTTCTATTCCCGGTTCTGTGGGAACACCTTTCATTTCTGATATTTCCTCTACTGTAGAATCATCTACATAAGCATAACCTTTTCTTATAAGCGTCAGTGCGTATTCGTAGATCTGATCAAAATAATCTGAAGCATAGTATTCTCTATCAGCCCAGGAGAAACCTAACCATTTGATATCCTTCTTAATCGCTTCTACGTATTTTGTCTCCTCTGTCGTAGGGTTTGTATCATCAAAACGTAGATTCGTTTTTCCACCATACTTTTCTGCAAGTTCAAAGTTTATACATATGGCCTTGCTGTGCCCTATATGTAGAAAACCATTAGGCTCCGGAGGGAACCTGGTACGGACAGCACCATTATGCTTTCCATTTTTTATATCTTCTTCTATAAACTCTTCTATAAAATTTTTAGATGCTTCTTTTTCTGTACTCATTATCATTATAGTTTGTGATATAACTTTTTACATTTTTTCCGGCATCTCTATGCCAAGTAATCTCATCGATTTTTTCAACACTAAGGCTACTTGTTTAGATAGTAGTAATCTAAAATTTCTAGCCGCCTCATTTTCCGCTTTCAATATACTCACATCATGATAAAATCTATGAAAACACTTAGCCAAATTATAAGCATAGTTTGCCATCAGCGAGGGATCATATTTGTCTGCTGCGTCTTGTAGTATTGATGGATATTTGGCAATTTCCTTGATCAGTACTTTTTCAGTTGAATGCAGATCTGTATAACCATCATATCCACTTACTGCGTGCTCGTTTCTTCTCAGTACACTCGCAATACGTACGTAAGCATTCTGTATGTAAGGTCCAGTTTGTCCTTGCATGTCTAGAGACTCCTTAGGATCAAATACCATTCTTCTTTTTGCAGAAACTCGCAGAATAAAAAACTTAAGCGCTGATAAACCTATCTTACGATAGATTTCTTTTTGTTCTTCTTTAGTTATTTCTTCTAGCTCACCTCGCTCCTTAGCAGAATTCTCAGCTTCTTGTATAATCTCAGCTATCAGATCATCAGCATCCACTACTGTGCCCTCTCTAGACTTCATTCTGCCAGTAGGCAGATCCACCATACCATAAGATAGATGATATAAGCCATCTGCGTATGGAACATTGATTTTTTTAAGTATTTCAAATAATACTTTGAAGTGATACTCTTGCTCATCCCCTACTACATAGATCATTTTTTCGGCAGGCGTTTCTTCATATCTCTTCTCTGCAGTTCCTATATCCTGTGTCATATATACAGAAGTTCCATCTGAACGCAATACTAGTTTGTGATCTAGTTTTTTCGCTTCTAAGTCTATCCATACACTCCCATCTTCTTTCTTATAGAATGTATCCTTATCTAGCCCTTTTTCGATATACTCCTTACCTAGTAAGTAGGTCTTAGACTCGTAATATAGTTTATCAAATTCTACACCTAAGGTTTTATACGTGGTTTCGAAACCTTCATACACCCAGTTATTCATCTTTTTCCAGAGCTCTTTCACTTCTGTGTCATTAGCTTCCCATCTTAGCAACATTTCTTTTGCTTCTTTTCCTAGTGCGCTAAATTCGTTGAAATAATTATTCTTGTAGGCTTTGAAAAATTCTTCGAGAGATTGATCTTCCTTTTTATGTAAATTATAGTGCGCTTTACCGGCATCAGTAGCTTGCCAGATAGCATATTCTGCTTTTAATTTTTTATCAAATTCTACATAGTATTTACCAACAAAATGATCACTTTTTATTCCTGTAGAAGATGGTGTAGCACCCGCTCCATATTTTTGCCAAGCGATCATACTTTTGCATACTGCAATACCTCTATCGTTTATGATTTGTGTCTTCAGAACATCGTAACCTAGCTCATCTAGTATCATGGACATAGACCAGCCTAATAATATATTCCTGATATGTCCTAGATGCAGCGGCTTATTGGTATTAGGAGAACAGAATTCTACGATTACACTTTTACCTTGCTTAACCTTTCTTCCATAGTCTTTATCCCCAGCTATTCTGGCTAATGTATCTTGATAATATTCTTTTGTCAATGTAAAATTTAGGAATCCTTTTACAACACTAGAATCAGAAAAATACTTACTACCTTCTATTATTTTGGGGCCTAAAATGGCACCTACCGCATCAGGAGATAACTTTAATGCTTTTACAAATGGGAACATTACAACAGTATAGTCACCCTCTACGTCACTCCTCGTATGGTTTACAATTACTTGTTGTTCCGTAATGTGCAAATCACATGCTGATCTTAGTATCTTTACTGTCAATTCCTGTAAGTGTTCCTCTATGTTCATTTTGCTCTTATTTAGAAAATGTTTGCAAAAATAAGCAATCTATTGCTCAGATTGGAAGAAGCTAAAGATTGTCTGACCATAATTCCTCGCTTTTTTCAGATTTATGTGCTTCTCAAAGCTTACGATATGATTATGCTCCACAACAAGTAGTCCATTTTCTCTCAATAATTTATTCTCAAAAACCATGTCAGGGATCTGATCCAGTGTTCTGAGGGCATAGGGAGGATCTGCGAAAATAAGATCATACTGCTCATCAGTATGCTTGATATACTTGAAGACATCCATTTTTTTAACTTTGACATAAGGCTCTATCTTCAGCTTCTTAGTGGTTTCTATAAAATATTTAACACAACCAGGGTATTTTTCTACGTAGGTAGCGTCTTCACAACCTCTGGAGATCATCTCATAACAGTGATTACCAGTTCCGCCAAATAGGTCTAAGAATTTTATTTCTCCAAAATCTATATCGTTCGTTAAGATGTTATAGAGCCCTTCCTTAGCATAATCTGTTGTAGGTCGGGTAGGCCAGTTATTCGCTGGAGGGGAAAACCGTCTACCTCTAAAAGATCCACCTATAATTCTCATTTTGTAAAATAAAAGGCCGTCTACTTTAGAAGCAGACAGCCTTGTTTCTTTATATTTCTTTTTTAGTATTTATTTCTCCCAATTGCCCGTTACGTTAGGAGCATTCATATTCCCAAACTTGATCGTTTTATTTGGATCGTATGAATTATCATATTTAGAATACTTAGCATCCGCATATTCTCCCATGAAGGTCTTCCATAATGTTCCTACCTCCACAACATTTACAAGTGTTTTCTGATAAGTCATGGTATCAGCAGAGATAGTGAATTCAGTTCCTTTAGAGGCCAATGGCACATATCTAAGAGAATCTAAGTTTATATTCATCGCTCTGATAGTATCTATTGCGTTCTTGTAACTTACAGTTTTTATGAAATCATCAGGATCATCTGAATCAGGATCATCTTTGAGGCTTACAAATTCTATCTGTCCAGTCTTGAGAACCTCTGATAAGGTATCAAAATCAGAAGCGAACTCTCCAGTAACAGATCTGTAAATCTCTTGCGCTGACCTAATTTGTTTTAGCTTTGTTACCACGGCATCTTTTCTGGCTGTCTTAGCCTCCTGAAAAGATATAGGTTCCTTTATAATACTATATAATACAAATATTAAGAAAGCGATAGCTGCGGCTAAAAGTAGATTAATAACTATTTTCATCTTTTGTGTTACAATTTTTAGTTAATTCAAAAGGCAGTTTTGGCCTGTCAATCGTTTTTACACACCATATGCAATAATAAGATTCATCAAATAACTATATTGGTGCATCACAATAATACTATTTTTTAAATAAATATCATTACTGAATTAAATCCATTTATAAATATAATGATAAATATACTTGCAATAGAATCTTCTTGCGATGATACCTCCGCAGCTGTTATCTCAGATGGACTGGTAAAAAGCAATATAATTGCTAATCAAGATGTACATAGGTCCTACGGAGGTGTCGTACCAGAACTAGCATCTAGAGAACATCTTATGCATATCATACCCGTTGTGGATCAGGCACTTAAGGCTGCTAATATTAATAAAAAAGAATTATCTGCCATCGCTTTCACCAAGGGGCCAGGCTTGCTAGGAAGCCTTATAGTAGGTGTCAGTTTTGCTAAGAGTATGGCGCTCAGTTTGGATATACCCCTTATCGATGTACACCACATGCATGCTCACATATTAGCTCATTTTGCTGAAGCCCCACATCCTGCTTTCCCATTTATATGCCTTACGGTTTCAGGTGGGCACACACAATTAGTTCTAGTAGAGGATAATGATCAGATGAAAATTATAGGAAATACCATAGACGACGCTGCTGGAGAGGCTTTTGATAAGACAGGGAAGCTATTGGGTCTAGACTACCCTGCTGGACCGATCATTGACAGGTTAGCAAAGAAAGGTAAACCCATTTTTAGTTTTACTAAACCAAAGATAGAAGGTTTTGATTTCAGCTTCAGTGGACTTAAAACCGCTATTTTATATTTTTTACAAAAAGAGATGAAAAATAATCCATTATTTATAAGCGAAAATCTAAATGATATCTGCGCATCTGTACAATATACCATTATAGATATACTGCTTAGCAAGCTTGTTTCAGCTGCAAAAGTATATGATATTAAAAGATTAGCAATAGCCGGTGGAGTTTCCGCAAACTCTGGCTTGAGAGCAGGTCTGACTGCTATAGGAGAAGAAGAAGGGTGGGAAACCTTTATCCCTAATTTTGAGTTTTGTACTGACAATGCAGCCATGATTGGAATTGCGGGATACTACAAATATCTAAAAGACAATTTCAGCGATCAGAAGGTATACCCCATGGCGAGGTTACCATTCTAGGTGATTTATTTATTAGATGAATCGGAATGATGGAAAAACAACGGAAAATAATATAATTATCCATTTTATACCATTTGTATTTTTAGATGACGGAAAAGGATTTAGAATTGTTCAAAATGGATCAAGGCAAAAAACGTAGGCGAACCCATAGGTTCGGCGAGGCTTTTTAACGAAGAAACATGAAGAACAAAATAAATAATTACCGTCATTCTAAACTAGAATTGGTATTACCCCATCATCGGAAGGCCGCAGTAACCCTGATGACCATAGATCTAAATGTATGGATGAACTAAAAATAATTCGCAAAACCTTATAATACCATTTCCTGTTTTCGCCAATGGGACACCCTAGAAATATTTCCCAATAATCCTGTAAAGCTCTGCTTGCTCATCATCCATATTTAACAGTCTCGATTTTGTCTGCTTCGATTCAGGCAGAGTATAGGTGATG
>Ga0209187_1000565_pt1 | contig 59619 bp, 51 predicted proteins | sample BantaG_FD_187430 | JGI IMG/M metagenome (GOLD analysis project Ga0209187, IMG submission 187430) | Marine algal microbial communities from Bantry Bay, Ireland - BantryBay_4 metaG (SPAdes) (version 2) | ecosystem: Host-associated > Algae > Red algae > Unclassified | place: Bantry Bay, Ireland...
ACATGTCTTTTTGTACTATACTGCATCTCGTACTCAACTTGGTAGCCCTGCTATCAGTTTCCGTGCGTTCTTTGTATAGTTCAAAAATACAAAGCTCAAAAAGCACATTTATTTAATTTACAGTGTACTAAGTGAAAGTCAAGAAACTCACTGAAGCTCTATCTTTTCAAATGTTCAACTCATCCCGCACCTCCATCAATGCAAACCCCAGCAAGTTATCGCCTTTCCATTGTAGGGGATTTTTAGCACGATCATCGTCTGCTGCTAGGCCGATTCCCCAAATTTGGTCAACGGGGCTTGCTTCAACTAGGACTCACTTTTTTGTATTTAGTAAAAAGTCTTTTAATGATGGGTTTTGAGCGAATTTTAATAAGTTGCCTTGCTTTACAATTTCATAGCGATGGTCTAACCAAACATCGTTTTTAAAACCCTTGACTTTTCGACCTAATTTTTTGGCTTCTGATGGTGATTTGGATTTGATTATTTTTTGGAGCATATCTTCATCTTTAAACAAGCGTGCTTTCTCTGCCATCATCCAATGCTCCGCTGTTGGATAGGTGATACCGTCTTTTTTAAAGGATGAACCATACCATTGACTCAGGCAAGATGAGGTAAGAAGGTTGAAAGTTGAAAGTTGAAGGTGGAAAGTTAAAAAACCTTCAACTTTCAATTTTCCACCTTCAACTAAAATAAAAATCCCCACCGAAAATTAATTCGATGAGGATTATAATTTTATTATTTAACCTTTTTAAGACTACTTCTCACGCTTTGTTTCTAAAATGTATAACAAGTGTGTAAGGTAAGCAAAAATAGGTCCTGCGATTAATACACCCAATATGTCTGGCATAAATACAGCTCCGTAAATTGCAAAGCAAACAGCAAAACCAATCAATGAAATGATAGCTGTGAATGTTAATGCTTTTCTTAAAATTGCTGTGTCAAATGGTAAGTTGAATCCGTTTCCTCCAGGTATTGGAATAGATTTGTTTCCAACTCCTGCTAAAGCAACATTGCCAACAGCCATTTTAACTGAACCAAAGCTCATTAACAATAAGGCTAATGTAATTAACCCCCATTGAGAAAGTGTTGGGATGTCCATTGGACCTCCAATGCTGAAAGTTTGAGCAACAGGACCTGAACCATCTGTAGAGAAAGTTCTTGGTCCAACATCACCACCTTCGTCTGTGTAACAAGCTGGTGCGCCAGTTATTAAAATTTGATACATGCCACATGGTTGTAAGCCAAATGTTCCAGCACCTCCGTCAGGACCTAATGGCATAGATGCAATTGGAGCGCCAGCAGCATCTTGTAATTCAATTGTAGCGCCTGTCATATCACATCCTAATGCAGATACAGCATAAGTGATTTCATCTTCACAAGGATCACAAGTTGGAGATGCTCCCATTACTGTTAAATCACAAGTTTCATTTGCTCCAGAACCAGCAACACCTTGAATTTGATAACTATATCCTGTTCCTTCTGTAAAAGTAACGGTAATTGATCCAGTTGGAGTTACCATTGGGTTATCACCGCCAATAGTTCCTGTTGTAGTTATGGTATAATTTCCACCACCTGGCTCACCTTCTGCACCATTGTCGAATGGTATAGTTACGGTATAAGTATCTGTGCCTGCTGTATTTGCATCACATGCTACTACTTCTGGGCTAAGTATTAAAGTACATGCTGAAGCTGGATCACAAGTAGGAGATATCCCCATTACTGTTAAATCACAAGTTTCATTTGCACCAGAACCAGCAACACCCTGAATTTGGTAGCTATAATCTGTTCCTTCAGTAAAAGTAATGGTAATTGATCCAGTAGCAGTTACCATTGGGTTATCACCACCAATAGTTCCTGTTGTAGTTATGGTGTAATTTCCACCACCTGGCTCACCTTCTGCACCATTGTCGAATGGTATAGTTACGGTATAAGTATCTGCGCCTGCTGTATTTGCATCACACACTACTGTTTCTGGGCTAAGTACCAAAGTACATCCTGGAAGCGGTGGGCAAGTCAACATATAAGAACCTGTTGCCTCACAAGTTACATTAGCAGCTGGATCACTAGCAATCCAATTTACTGTTACATCTGGATCTCCTGGATTTAACATTGGTGCCATAGCTGTTCCAGCTGTAGCAAAATTGTCAGTACTGTATAAAATATCGTAGCTTCCACAATTATCGGTTACTGCGTCTGTACAGGCACCTCCTGCTGCATTTGTAACATCAGGAATTGGATAAATTTCAAAAGAATGAGTAGCTACTTGAACCCAAGAGTCTCCAGAAGCTAAATCAAAAGCTCCATCTAGATCAGCATCACATTGAACAAATGCATAGTAGGTATATGGTTCTGAAGCACAAGGATCAATACCAGAATGTGAAACTGCTAACGAAACATCTACCATCGCATCTGCAGTTGGATCTACGCCATCGAACCACACAATTCCACCCAATTGTGTACCATCGGGATCTGTTATAGTAAATTGCGCTCCGCCTGCCATTGGGTAAGTTGGTACTCCCATATCGCAGAAGTATTCAGGAGCGAAAGGTGGGCTGAAATCTGAAGTTGGGCAGTTTGCTGATGGACAAGTAACCATATAAGTTCCAGTTGCTTCACATCCCGCAGGTGCGCCTGTAAATGCAACTGTGTATGCTACTGTAATATCAGCATCTCCTGGATTAAGTGTTGGAGGTGTAGCTGCACCGTCATATGTTACTGTTAAACCTGCTCCACAAACATCTGTAATAGGTGTGCCACCACATGTCATCGTTGGTAAAGCAAAATCAGTATCTAAAACAGGTACAAAATAAACGTCAGGAGTTAAAGTTGCTTCACACATAACACCACAAAAATCTGTAGTTAATGTGATGACTGGACTTTCTGGTGTACCACAAGCTGTTGCTGCCACCATAGAAGGATCAAATTCATAAGTTTCATCACCATTGTTGGCGATACCATCAGGGTCTGCTGTTTGTACTACTCCTGGACCAGATACCAAAATAACTGGTGCTTGAAGTGGTAGAGTAAAATTCACCCAAGCTACTTCATCTTGTGTATCTGCTGATATAGCTTCAATTATTTCTTGTGTTGTAATTGTATTGCCGCACTCATCTGTTACAATGGCTTCTGTACCATTCCAACCATCACCAAAATCATCTACTAAATAAATAGTATAAGTTCCTGGTGCCAATCCTGAAACTGTCTGTGAAAAACCAGGAACCAAAGGATCGCCACCAAAGTTTCCTGCTGTTGTAACATCTGGATTTCCTGTACCATCATTTGGAGTTGCCGCTTCAAGGCTGGCTTCTGAATCTGTACCAAACAAACCAGTACCAGCAGGTGGTAATCCCAATGCCGTACCATCATCCCAAGCACCTGAATAAAGTCCAAAACCTACTTCACCGTCAAAACTTCCATCAGCAGTGTTTGTAATGGTAACAGAAGAAGTAAATGGAGCAACTGGCGCGTAAGTCAATGGAACTGCTGCATCCGTGCTACAAAAATCATCACCATCCGCTAAACCAGTTAATGCTAAGTCAGCTGGGCAAGAACAATCTTTGTCCAAACCAGTTACAGTAAATCCGCAAGCTGGATCTGTTACACCAGTAATTACTACATCTACAGGTGTTCCACTTGGAAAAGGACCGTAAAGATAACTTCCAGAAGCTGTTACATTGGTTTGAGGACCAGCTATATCAACAGTATAATCAGTATTTCCAACACCTAAATCATCAAAAGTTACTTCAACATAAAAGTTTCCTTCATCACCTACTTGACAAGTTGTAGCAGCCGTTACAGTAGGAGCAGAACAAGCAATACTCAAACAGAAATCACAAGCTGCACTTGCTGGCGAATCTTGATAAACCAATAATAAATAATCAGTGCCTTGAATCAATCCTGTTAAATTTCCACTAACATTACTTAAACAATTAGAAGCTGGTGTTGTACAATCAGTTTCATATGCCTCTATTCCTATATCACAATCATTTGTTTGACCATCACCATCGTCAAAGGTTAAATCTATTGGGTCACCTGCTGCTGTAATAACAGGAGCTGTCCAAGAAAACCATACTACAGCATCGCCACCAAAATCGCAAGTAGGGCTTGGACCATTATCAGTAAATGGTGTGAAGTCAAAACCAGTTACACAAGTACCAGCAGCAACATCTCCTGGATAAGGTAGTGGATCGCTGCATTCATCGCCAGGAGGAGGAGCAACACAACTTACAGCTATGTCAAAAGTTCCAGCATCATCTCCATCAGTAGCAAAATCTCCTACATATATGTAATAGGTTGTCCCAGTTACAGAAGCAAAAGTAACAGATTCTGATGTTACTCCACCATCTGTGCAGCTAACATTGGTAAGTCCGCCACAAGCTCCAGAAGCAACTGCAACCTCTACATCAAATGCATCGTTAGTTATATCAATTGTTATTGCGCTGCCATCACCAATAATAGTGTACCAAATACCAACACCCATGTTGCATCCAACATCAGCACTTTGGTCAGTCGAACCAGCAGAATCTTCTCCTACCAGTGCATCCCCACAAGCTAGAACAGTTGCATCTACACATAAATCGTTAGCTGGAGCTGGAGGAGGAGCAACACAACTTACAGCTAAGTCAAAAGTTCCAGCATCATCTCCACCAGTAGCAAAATCTCCTACATATATGTAATAGGTTGTCCCATTTACAGAAGTAAAAGTAACAGATTCTGATGTTATTCCACCATCTGTACAACTAACATTGGTAAGCCCACCACAAGCACCAGAAGCAATAGCAACTTCTACATCAAATGCGTCGTTAGTTATATCAATTGTTATTGCGTTGCCATCACCAAGAATAGTATACCAGATACCAGCTCCCATAGTGCAGCCTACATCGCCACTTTGATCGGTTGCACCCACAGAGGTTTCGCCAACTAATGCATCACCACAAGCTAAAGCAGTTGCATTTGCACACATATCATTAGCTGGCTGGGCTATGAGTAACACGGAGATAAACATCACCAGTGTAGTTATTATTATTTTTTTCATAAGTATAAATTATATGGGTTATTTTTTATTTGTATTGATTTAGTCATTTATTGATTGTGAAATGGAGTTTAAGTCAGAAGCAGTTAATTCGATTCCAAAGTATTTGAAAAGATTGACCAAATCTTCATTCGTATAATGTTTAGAAATAGAAACTGAGACTTGATTGGTAGCTCGATCAACTTTTGCATAAAATCCGTCTTTTGTATTGATTTGGGAATCTTCAATTCTACTTTGAATCTTTTCGGCATGTTCTCCAATATCAAGAACAATTACGTTATCGCCTGGCGATTTATCTATGGTACTAATTTTTGAGGTAGTAACTGTTTCATTTTGAGCAAAAATAGTAGCTCCGCATAGTATAAATAGTAGCGAGCTTAATAATAAAAGTTTTTTCATTTTATGAATGGTTTTAAAATATTAAAAAATAAACATTTCATTTGTTCATTATAAACCTCGTATTTTGAGATATTAATTAAACAAATCTACTTTAATTTATTTTTTAGTATATATTGATAAAAAATTATGAGTAAGGTGCTTGAAATGAATATTCTATGTTTGTTGTGATTAACAATTCATTAATTTTTATCATCAAGCAAATGATAAAGTTGTTTGTATTAAAGATATGAAAGAAAGTTCAGTTAATTCAGGATAGGATAGGTAATATTGTAACTTAATGGTTTGGTTGTCAACACAAAGACATATCAATATTACAAAGTTGTGGTTTTTAGATGATTCTTGTAGAGACAAGGCATGCCTTGTCTTATGTTTTGCATTATACATTTAAATAACTGTTGTCGCTAAAACTTTTTTACAAAGTGAAAATTCTTCAAGATCGAAGAGCATTAGAGAAGTATCAAAGGCTTGATTAATTTTAGATTTTAAGGTTTTCTTTGCGGACAAATGTATTTCTTTAGGGAATAGCTTAACGATCTCTTTAATGTTATGATGATTGATCCCAGATCCTGGCATAATAATGATTCTATCACCAGCTTTTTTAATGAGTTTTTGTATTAAATCTTTTCCAGCCAAAGCAGTTGGTTTTTGACCAGATGTCAATATTCTTTCAATTCCCAAATCAATCAGTTGTTCCATTGCCAAAAATGGGTCAATCACAAAATCAAAAGCTCTATGAAAGGTGATAGATGTGGTTGGATGTTCTGAGGTTATTTTTTGGATAAATGGAAAATCAATACCGTTTTGAGTATCCAAAGCACCGATCACAATTCCATCAGCTCCTGCATTTATAGTTGACTTGATTTCCGATAAAATGATCTTTTTTTCTGCCTTTGAATAAATGAAATTGCCCTCGCGTGGTCTAATCAAAACCATAATGGGCACATTACTCAATTTTTTAACCGCAACTATTGTATCACTAGAAGGCGTTAGTCCACCAATGGGCAAAGCAGCACACAGCTCAATCCTGTCAGCTCCACTTTCAATAGCAAGTCTTGCAGATTCGTAATGACCACAACAAACTTCTAAGAGCATACTTTTTGGTTGAAAGTTGAAAGTTGAAAGTTGAAAGTTGAAAGTTGAAAGTTGAAAGTTGAAAGTTGAAAGTTGAAAGTTGAAAGTTGAAAGTTGAAAGTTGAAAGTTGAAAATGAAAATTGAAAGTTGAAAGTTGAAAGTTGAAAATGTTCAAGCATTCCGACATTGAAGCATTATTTTATCGCAAGCTCTCTATTTTGTCAATCATATATTTCTTCATAATGCCAGTATGCAAACCACCGACCGTTACAAATTGAACGTCTCCTTTTTTGTCAATTACATAATGAGTAGGGTAGGCAGGAACATTGAAGCTTTGAGGCAATCCCATAACCATCTCCGTAACATTGTAATCAAATGACCTTTTCTTTAAGAATGGAGCCAATTTCTTACTCATCTGGTTTAATGAAGGTGCGATAAATACAACATCCTTATCATTTTTATAATGAGCAACGATTTCATTCAATTCAGGAATTTCCTTTTGACAAGGAGGGCAACCCACAAACCAGAAATTAAATATGACTACTTTTCCCAATAAATCTTTGGAATTGTATTTTTTGCCATTAATATCTGTGAAATCGTAGGCAGGAGCTTTTTTTCCATTTAGTGAAAATGCTTTCTCAATTGACGGAATTTGTGGTTTAAGACGGTTCGCTTTAGCGGCTGATTTAGGATCAAGCCTAAAAACCTTTTGACTGCCTTTATAGTAAATTCCCTTGTCGTGTTTATAGTATCTATAATTTTCAACATAATCATTGATCGCAATCTGGTTCCAGTTTTCGTCCGCAAACAAATCTCCTTCTGCCATCGCTGCACTGCCTTGATAACCACCTGAGGATAGGTTTGTCCATTCTTTGCTGTTCAATTTTGGTCCTGTATCATTGCTTTTACTGGCAACTTGCGTATTCGCCTTAGTTGCTGCTGATTGATTGGCTTGATTTTGAACCTTAGGCTTGGTAGCCTGCTGACTTGTATTGTTTTTAACAGTTGCATTGGCTTTTTCTGCAACTTGTGAGTTAGAATTACAAGAAAAAAGGAACATGGAAACAACTGCTAAGCTGAAAAGATATTTGATACTCATTATTGAAAATTTTGTGCAAATATAGTGGTTTTTAATAAGAAGCCAAAGTATAAATTTTGATCGAAAGGTGCTTAAATAGTGAAGTGATAACTTACAAAAATCAAGCCAAATTTGCTTTTTTTAAAAATTATCGTGGTCCTACACACAAATGTCAAGCTTGGAAGAGATTTTTATTTGGTGGTGGAAAGAAAAATGGGATGTTGTTTTTTAGTATTGCACACATAAGTGAAATGAAATAAACAAGTAGCTACAAATATAAAGTTAGAATAGTCTTGATAATTTAAAAAAGAGCTATATATTGAAAGAAAGATTGTTCAAGATAGAAAGTGGTCAAGCTATGTTGAATAAAAAGTCTTAACAAAATCAGCAATGTCGAAAATTGACTAGTCACGATTTGATTGGCTGCAATAAATGAATCATAAAATAAATGATAGAACTATACCTAAAAACCAATGAAGTAAAGAAAATAGACTTGATAAGTAGAATTGATTATGATACAAAAAACATATTTAATATTCGCATAATTGATCCTACTGAAGAAATATTAAAAGAAATTTCTGATAAATTTGATATTGATCTATCAATTTTCAATAAAAAGGAGGATATTGAAATAAGTTCTCATTACTTAAAATCAAATTCCCAATTATCTTTTAACTTTTCAATTCCCAATTATAACTCGAATACTCTTTTTAAAGAGGAAGAAATTTTCATAATTATTAAAAAGGAGATAGTTTTTTATTTTTTATCTTCAAATCTGGACGAAAATTTCGTAAATCTTACTAAAACAAGATATGACTTCACAAGTATTAGTTTCAACTCTCATTTAGAACATTTTGTTTTTCAAATTGGAATAATTTCAGATTATTATGCAGATTTAACAGAAATTATATCCAACAGAGTAAAACAGTTTTATGAGAATATTTTACGATCAAAAAATTTTAGCACGAATGACTTAGATTTAATAATGATTCTAAATTACAACAACCTTTTAATAAAAGAATCAATAAGTAATTTTCAGAGAATTCTTCACTTGCTCATACATAATAAATATGAAAAAGAGATCATTAGAAATAAAATAAACTTAGAACTTGATGATATTGCGGTAATTTCAGACCATATTCAATTTAACTTTGACAGACTCGATGATTTGAAGGAAAATATACATAGTAAAATTGAATTAGAGCAAAATAATATTTTTAGAACATTAACCATTATAACTGTTTGTATATCTATACCAATGCTTATTGCTGGAATATATGGGATGAATTTTAAAAATATTCCAGAACTAGATTGGAAATTCGGATATCCAATAGCAATTTCGTTAATGATTATGAGCTTTATAGTTGCAATTGTTTACTTTAAAATGAAGAAGTGGATAAGGTGAACCTTAACAATTCATAAAAGAAGAGAATGGTAAAAAGAAGGCGCATAAAGGGATCAACTTATAAACAAAAGTAGATACAGATTTGAAATTATTTCAAGCCTGCATCTACTGCATTAAATAAGTTGTAATTTTAGGAACTACTTACTTATAAAATAAGTGTCCAATTTTGATGTTTATCTTGCAAAAACCCCTAAAATAACATAAGTTGTAGGGTCAACAGTGGTAACTGCTTGAAGAGGATCATGAACCACTAAGAAACCATCATAAGAAGTGGTTATATCACTATAGCTCATCTCTGAAACATTAGTCAAAGTAGCAGCTTCTACAGACCCGTTCCCGTCAATTTGACCAGCAAATACACCAGCATTAGGTGTCTCAATATAAGGAGTACCATTTGGAGTAGTACTTGCATCCGCCATATCGTGCGCGTGTGTGTTATAAACCATCCCATCCATTGTGTTCATTAGGCTAACAGTTATTCTTGAGCGATCTTCAGCCAACTCATCTACTTGAATGCTCGCTGATAAGCTATTGTTGTGATTACCAGTATAAGCAAAATCAGGAACCAATTGTCCTGTATTGAAATCATACTGGAAAGTGCTTGAAGCATAAGTAGGATTATCCTGAGCTCTAGCAAAACCTCCAACAACTAAATAAGTAGAAATATCGGTTGTGCTAAGGTCCTGTAAAGGATCATGAACAACAAAAAATCCGCTATAATCTGTTGTTAAATCAGTATAACTCATCGTTGCTTCCTGCGTAACTGTAACAGTACTTCCATTACCAGTAACCATCTGAGCTAAAATGTCAGAATTAGGAGTTTCATCATAAGGAGTTCCATTTGGAGTAGTGCTTGCATCTGCTGCATCGTGTGCATGTAAATGATAAACTCCACCATCAACGGTATTATTGAGAGTAACAGTTATCTTGGTATTACCATTATCCAATTCCTCTAACTGCATTTCACTTGTAAAATCTGTTGGATGCGAACCCCCATAAGGCGCAGTAGGAACCGCTTGACCATTGTGGAGTGCGTATTGATAGTTTGTCGTTGCCAAATCTGGATCATCTTTACAAGAACTCATAAAGAGAGTGAACATGACAAAACAAATAAGTAATAAAGGACTCTGATTAAATTTAAAAAATTTCATTTTGTATTTTTGATTAAATGATATATACGATTCAAAACAAGTAATTGGATTATATTTTGTAGAAAAAAATGGCTCATAGATTAATAATTTAAGTGATCAATTATTAATATTTGGTTTTAAATTAATTATAGAATATTGTTTGTAATATGTAATAAAATTTATTATTAATTTGAATCAAGAGCTAAGTACACTGTAAATTAAATAAATGTGCTTTTTTGAGCTTTGTATTTTTGAACTATACAAAGAACGCACGGAAATTGATAGCAGGGCTACCAAGTTGAGTACGAGATGCAGTATAGTACAAAAAGACATGTTCAAAAAGTATAGTTATTTATTTTACAGTGTATTAAGGAATGGTTAAAAAATAAATTACCTATTTTAGCCGCATCAGCGGACCGAAAGAGATTTTCCGATACACAACCGAACGTCAGACCGATCAAAAGACGAAGCTGGTCCGACATTCGGTAGCAGAGCTACGGAAAGGCTTTTTGATCGGTCCGCCGATGCGGAAGTGTATCGGAAAATGTCGAATCGGACTGGCGCACCAGCTTAAATCGGGAAGTTATTCTTTGACCATTACTAAGTCAAATATTTAAATCAGTTGGCTCTTAAATTAGCCAAAAGCGACCCGAGGTTTACAGATATAAAAGGCAGCTATATATACCTAAAACACACCAATAAAACTAATTTGTCAATTAGGTAAACAGTATTGGCGAGATTATTGTTATATTAGTATAAATGAAGAATGTTTACAAGCAAATATTATTACTAATAATACTATGTTTAGGGCATTGTATCAATGCTCAAACAGTTCCTTGCGCCAGCGACCAAGCCCAAGTAATCATCGAATTCAAAGTCGATGGATTTCCTGAAGAAAACGCGTGGTACATCGTTGATTTGAACGAGGATACGCTCTATCGCAAAATATTTAACCAGGAATTGCCAATTGCAAATAATGAAATCCTTAGGGATACTGTTTGTGTTCCTCAAAGTACATGCCTAAATTTCATCGTAACTGATGCATTTAATGATGGGATATGTTGTGAATATGGCGATGGTTATTATAAAGTTTATTACGACGGTACAATCATAATAAATTCAGATGGCGATTTTGCGAATGAAGAAATTACGTCCTTCGCTTGCGAGTTGGGGCAGACTTGTGGAAGCGCAATTGACTTAACAGAAATTGGTTCTTATGCCACTAATTTTTATGAAAATTGGTATCTATTTACGCCGTCTGTTTCAGGAGAATATTACATTAGCACTTGCAATATTAACAATTGCGATACCAAGATTTGGATGTATGATTATTGTGTTGGATTGGAATACGATGACGGACCATCTGGAGCGATAAATTACGCCACACAAGGTTGCGAAGAAAAAGAACCTTTGGCGGAAATGTATGCATTGCTGATAAAAGATCAACGTTATTTTATCAGAATAAAAGATATGACTGGCGTTTGTGTGCCTGTTCGTTGGAGCATTGATTTTTTAGGAGGTTCTTCTGGTTGTTTAGATCCAGTAGCTTGCAACTTTGATCCAGATGCACAAATCAGTGATCCGACAAGCTGCCTTTATGAAGGTGAAAATGGCTGTCCTTCAGGACCAGATTTGATTGTTTATGAAGAAGAATTGAGCAATTCTTTGTTCGTCCAAAAAATCGAAACCATTGATCCCTGTTTTATCGAAGAACAATGTCTTGCAGGTTATGGAACGAGAGAAATTTTACGATTTACCACAAAATTAGGAAATGTTGGAGACAAAGATTTCTACTTAGGAGCACCACCGTCACAAGACAATATCGACGAAAATCCTGAGTGGGAATGGGATCCTTGCCACAATCATCCACATTATGAAAATTATACGGAATATGTATTGTATGATGCCGATTACAATGAACTTCCTATGGGTTTTAAAAATGGTTTTTGTGTAATGGATTTTGACTGTAGTGGTACAGATGCAACTCCAAAATATAGCTGTGCCAATCAGGGAATTACTGCGGGTTGTACCGATATTTATGATAGATCTTTGGATTGTCAGTGGATTGATATAACGGATCTTGGTGAAGGTCTTTATACCTTGGTAGTTAGAATCAATTGGGAACGAAGACCAGACGCACTGGGAAATAGAGAATTAAATTACAATAACAACTGGGCGAAAGTTTGTTTGGATTTAAGACGAGATGGACTGGGAGATGCATTTATTCTTAGAGTTGATCCTTGTGAAGAATTGATTGATTGTACAGGTGAAATATTCGGAATGGCGGAAAAGGATTGCAAAGGAGAATGCAACGGTCCCGCTATAAAAGGCGATATTGTGGAGGATTTAACACTCAATCAATCGGATGTTGATTTTTATATCAACGAAAGTTTGAAAGATGAGAACGAAAGCACTAATTGCAATGATTTAAATTCGGATGGAAAAATTTCTGTTTTGGATGCTGCACTTTTACAACATTGTGTTGATAGCAATGATCCATTGAATGGCGAATTTTGCGACTTTCCATTTTTGTTACAAAACAATTTAGACACGATCTTCCTTGCTTTGGATAATGTAAATTATGATGAAAAATATGTAGATGTTAATCTGTTTAACCCAAAATCAGACATTGCAGCCATTGAAATATCTCTAAGTGGAATCGACATAAGTAATGCAGAATTATTAATAAATAATGTCGATTCATCGAATTACAATATTTATTTCAGAAACGAAAAAGTAGTGTGTTTATTTAATAATGGAAATGTGATAACTAAGCAAAACGAGGTTGTGCCATTTCTTAGAGTTTATTACGGATTTACAACTGGAAACGAAATTTGTCTGACGAAAGTAACAGAAGCATTAAACAGTCAAAGAGCCAATGTACACATAGAACCATCAAAAGAGTGCCTAAGCTCTTTCACCTCCGTCGCCAATTTTAATCCTAAAAATGAGATAAGCGTTTTTCCAAACCCATTCTCAGAACAAACAACCTTTTATTTTAATGAAAATGCAGAAGCAAAAACAGGCAATTTAAGCATATACAATTTACAAGGAAAATTAATTTCTACCTACAAAATAGAAAATGCGAAATCCTTCCAATTCCAAAGAAGAAATTTAGAATCGGGGATTTATTTTTATCATATTTCATTTAAAAATAGTAGGAATAGGCTTATCGGTAAGCTTATGGTGTTTTAGTTGAAAATCTATGTATGGGCTTGCTTTAACCGTAGGAATTAACAATCTTTAACACAGTGAAGTGATGACTTACGAGTATCACGCCAAAATCAATAAAAATTGCTATAAACGCAATGTTTAACAATCTTTAACACAGTGAAGTGATGACTTCCAAGATAGGCAAGTATTGTGGGTGTTTTCAAAAGGCATCAAACGTCATGTGTATCTTCAGCGGTCGATTTGATGCAGTCGGACATTAGTTAATGATCCCGAACTTTCCATCAGCAGCACATCGTGTATACAGTCGTTAGTTACAATTAATCATAAATAATGAAGTTAAGAACACTAAACATTTTCTATATAGGTGCAATTTGTTTTGCCATTATCAGTTTGGTGTTCCATTTTCTAACATATTTCCCCGATTTAAGGACTTCAAAATCATCGTTAATATTTTTACTTGGAGTTGCCATATTTCCCTTTTTCATAATCGGAATTAAATCAACTCAAAATTTTGTCGATAAGAATAACCCAATGAGAATGTGGAAAGATTTAATGCAAGGCACCCCAAGGTTCTTAAAAGTATTGGTGGTTTTAACGATTTCCTATGTGTTTTTTAATTTCTTTTTTTCTTTAATGTATCTAACTGAAGGATTAAGCCCCGATATAATAGATAACGTCTACGTTTTATCAAACAAAGGGAAAATTGTCCGAGAAATTTCGGAAACAGAGTATTTTAAATATATAGCGTATGAATTCAGAGGAATGTCAGGGCATTTTATTTTGTTTCAACTCATTTCAGTTGCTTTAATTAGTTCTGCTATTAATGTTTTAAAAAACAAAAGTCAAGAATAAGTAAAAAAATACATTAGAATGTCTTCAAACTAAATTAAAAAAGTAATTAACACTGTATATGAAATCATAGCCGCCTATCGGCAGGCTACGCTTCATATACTAACCGATAAATAAAATTGAGAGAGGTCTGTAAATCAAAAATTAAACTTATACCCAATCCCCTTAATCGTCTTAATATACGCATTCCCAATTTTCTCCCGAATCTTACGAATGTGAACATCAATCGTGCGTTCACCAACCAGCAAATCCATACCCCAAACCTTATTAAAAATCTCCGATCTTGTAAAGACCTTTCCAGGTTTTGACGACAATAAATTCAGCAATTCAAACTCCTTCTTCGCTAAATTAATTTCCTTTTCACCAACCATAATGACCATTTTTTCATTGTCGATGCTTAAATCACCAAAAAGCATCACCTTTTCCGTATCCTCAACGACCCGTCTACGAAGCAATGCATTCAAACGACTGACAAGCACTCTAGGACGTATTGGCTTTGTAATATAATCATCACCACCCACATCAAAGCCCGCTATTTCTGAATAATCCTCATTTCTAGCCGTTAAAAATACCACGACAGTATTGTTAAACTCCTCCTTTTCACGCAAAAGGCGACAAACCTCAATGCCATCCATTTCTGGCATCATTATATCCAAAAGGATCAAATGGGGCTTGAAAACCAAAGCTTTATCAAAAGCATCTTTGCCATTACTTGAGGTGTCAACTATAAAACCTGCTTTTTCAAGGTTATATTTAATAAATTCAAGTATATCAGGCTCATCGTCAACCGTCAAAATGCGCATTTTTTCCAACATAATGAGAAGTAATTTACTGTTAATTTATCATTTTAGCTATAAATAAAACATTATTACTGCAAATTTAAAATAAACTAAGAATTGAAAGCCCTTTTTAGTGTTATCATTAGATTAAATATTCAAATTTCGTATTTTACGATTATTATTTAAACCTAACTTCAGCTTGATTGGTGGAGCCAGTTTTCAACTTTCAAACTTCAACTTTCAACCTTTTTAAGCCTGCCCTCAACTTGATTGAGGGAGCCTGCCCTCAACTTGATTGATGGGACGGCGAGTATCATCTTCGAGTTTGTATTCTCCCCGCTGTCCGCTGCAATGCATTGAATTCATTTTCAATAGTTTAAATCGCTGTATAGACGCACGGCCGTGCGTCTATACTTGCTGTTTCGTTGCAAATTTTGTCCTTAAATGAATACAATGCATTTCCACTCGCATCGGGCGTAGTTTCGCAATCTAGGTTCTCCGTCGCCAATTTTATCCTCCGCGCTTCCCTTGCTACTTAACTATAAAAATATATGATCTCACAATATTAAAATTTATATACAAATCCAGTTGTAACCGTAAGAAAGTGCAACCAATTTTTGACATATCCATCACCAGGTCCTGTAGAGTCAGGATCTGTCCCTACTGCTCCACCTCCAAGGTATCTTAAATTCAAGTAGGCATTGATAGGTTTAGTAACCTTATAGCCCAATCGAGTACTTGCATCAAGGATTGCCCCTACAATTTCATTATCAGATCCATTTAAATAACTCACAGGTGCATAAATTCCGTCTGCTTCAATTTCTGCATATAAGCGATCATTAAAGTTAGCTCGTGTTCGCAGCTTAAAGGCTGGAACAATGCCAATGTCTGAATTATCTCTAAAAAGAGATTTGTCTTGAGATTGGAAAACAATGTTTGCATTCCGAATCTGAATGGTTACTCCAAATGCAAAGGAGTAATTTTCATTATCTGCCGCAAATTCACGCAAATAACTAATTCTATAGAAAGGGAAACTGTACAAAAAATCTACTCCTGTCCCAGCAGGATAGACCAAGTCATCTATGATTAAATCTCGTTCTAATAAAGCTTGCGACTCAATTCGTAATGGTTGATAAAGTAAAACAAGTGTATTCTTGCGATTGAGATCCATTTCAAGAGAAAAGCGATTGACGGGAAATAAATTGTTCTGACCGCCCTCTTTTACATAGTCGATTTCTGTACCCGAATTGCTAAACTGAATTTTATGATCGAGTACGGCTACAAATCCAAGTTCGGCAACTGCTCTCAATTTAAAATTATCTGATGTAGTTTCTGTCTTAATAACCTGAGCGAAAGAGGTTGTGGTAAATATTAAAATTGCGCAAAAAGTAAAAATCCAATGCTGTAAATTTTTCATATAGTTATTTAATTTCCTAATTTAATTTTTAAAAATATACATACCGCTGAAGCAATAAATTATTGAGGAAAAAAACTATTTACTTTCACCCAAGTCCTTTTCTGACGCTTCTTGGTATGCTTTCTGTATTCTATTAATGGCGCGAGTCCATTTTTTGTAAATCTCTACTGGTTCAGGATATGAACCTGCACTAAATTGTTCTTTCTCTGATGCCGAAAGCAACCACGGTGCTTGGATAATTGGTCCTGGCACATTGGTCAATTCGTCAATCCATTCTCTTACATATATTCCTGTTTTATCATATTTTATGCCTTGATTGACTGGGTTTGTGTACCAAATCTCTGTAGCTTGCGTATTCCAGTTGAGCCAATTACTGCACACATCATAATCTAATAATTTATGTTCAAACCAAGCGGCTCCCCACCGCCAATCTATTTGATAATCCCGAGTCAAAAAACTGGCGCAATTTACCCTACCACGATTGGACATGAAACCTGTCTCATTTAATTCTCGAATATGAGCATCGACAAACGGGATGCCTGTATGTCCTGTTTTCCATTTTTCAAAAAGAGCAAAATCTGATTTCCATTCTGTTTTTCTATCGCGAATGCCCCCTTTGTAAAACATTTTATCATCAAACCTCAAAGCTAAATATTTAAAATAATCTCGCCAAACAATTTCGAATATCATCCACCAAGTGCTGGCGTTTTTTTTAATTTCTTCTTCGTATTTCTTTACTGTCCAATATATTTGACGGGGAGAGAGTGCGCCAACTGCCATCCAAGGCGAAAACTTAGAGCTGTAATCCAAACCAAGCGACCTGTTTCTTGTCCAACGATAACTTGTAAGTTGCTCTTTTTCAAAGGAATAATATTGAAGCCTTTCTAATCCATTTGATTCACCTCCAATGTACACTTGCTGCTTAGGCTTTTGCATTTCACTCTTAGTAAATCCCAAATCAGCAGCCTTAGGTATAACACCCCATTCCCGTAAATAGGGGCTTGCGGGTAACTTTTCAGGTGTCACTATCAGCGGACGTACTTCGGTGTTTTTGGTCAATTTTAATCGAAAACTCTTTGATGTCAGTGGCGTTTTTTTTGGCGAAAAAGGAGCATCTTCTATGTGATACAAAGTTTTTCCCCAAACGGCAGTGATATTACAATCAAAATCTACCAATGCTTTCTCTACATTGTTTTCCACAGTTAGTTCCTCGCTTGCAATTTCCTTTTGGAAAATGAGATGATTGGCTTTATGTTGTTCTACCAGAAGCGGCAATACCTCTTCTGGTTTTCCAATATGGAGGAGCAAATTGCTTCCCTTTTGTTTACAGCTTTTTCTCAAATCTTTTAAACTTTCACACAAAAAATTAAACCGCAAATACCCCGATTTTCTAAATTTCAAAGGGAGCATCTCAAAGTGTCGCGGGTCATAGCAATAAACCAGCAGCACTGGCTGTCCTGTAGAAATTGCCTTTTGCAAGCATTCATTGTCATGTAAACGAAGGTCGTTTCTCAACCAATAAATTGTTGTCATTTAGTAGATTTTTTAGCAGCCGATTTAGTAGATTTTTTAGCAGCCGATTTAGTAGATTTTTTAGCAGCCGATTTAGTAGATTTTTTAGCAGCCGATTTAGTAGATTTTTTAGCAGCCGATTTAGTACTTTTTTTCTTTGGAGTCATTCTACGAGAACCATGTTTTTGATAGACCGAATTTGCGATGTCCTTGTAGCCCTCTACTTTTCTGATGGCATATATTCTCCTTCTCATTTCTGAAGAAGCAGTTTTCCAATCTACCAACTGAGCAGGATAATCACCTAGAGGTTTGTCTGAATGCTCAAGTATCGTTTCAGCAGAGAATTCACGCAATTCTGGAACCCACTGGTGTACAAATTTAACGTCTGGATCTTGGTCTGCAATTTGTTTGGTAGGACTGTATATTCTCACTGTGTTGATGCCTACAACACCTGCTTGCATTTGCAGTTGGCTTAAATGAATTCCTGGTTCATAATCGGTGTACAAATGCGCCATTGGATGATCTATCCATTTCCAATTAATACGAAGAGTATGACAGGCGAACGAAGTGAGCATGGCACGCATTCTAAAATTTACAAAACCCGTTGCTTGCAAGCATCTAATACAGGCATCTACCATTGGAAAACCTGTTGTTCCAGATTTCCAAGCCTCCAGAAAGTCGGGACGATCATCGTATTCCAATTCCCTGTAAGCTGGGTTTAGAGCCACAAACTCCATTTGAGGTTCATGCTCTAAACGTTGTATAAAATGATCTCTCCAATGCAGTCGTGAACTAAAAGATCTCAGAGAAAGAGAAAATTTTCCAGCATCTGGATCACCATCTAATCTCAACTGCTTTAAGGCGGTGATTCTATTCCATGTTTTTTGATAAACGGTTCTTCCAGTAAGGGTTCCCCAAGCCAAATGAACCGACAAGCGAGAGCCAGCTTCCATCGCTGTAAGCGGTGAAGAAATACCACCTCTGTAAGCCAAACCTCTTTTAAAAAGAAAAGATTCAAGGGTTTCTTTCCCCGCTGTTTCACTGACCGATTGAACCTTGCTTTTCTGAATAGTTGATAATCTAAAACCTAAATTAATAAGGGAAAATTTATCACTCATCTTTTCTATTACCGACAACCATTTTCTTGGAGGACTGCATTTACGTAGACTTTTTGGAATTGGTAAAAGTGGAGAATTACTAAATTTTTTCCACAGTTTGTGGCGAGAATCTCTATTTTTAAGACGTCGAAAGACACCTGTTTGAGCAAATTCTTTAAATTCAATATTATTTTGTTGACACCATTTTATGACTGCTCTGTCCCTTGCAAAAGTACGCTCTATTCCAATTTCTTCATGAGCATATATTCTTTGAAATGGATGTTTTCTCAACAGCTTTTCTAACGCTGAAATCACTTCCTCGTGAATGATATAAATATGTTTGCCTCGCTCCTGAAATTGGCGTTCTAAATCTGCAAGCGCATCAGTAACAGCATGAACATGAAAAGCGGAGGTTTCTGGGGCGGAAAGAAAAGAAGGTTCTAAAACAAATATTGGTACGACTTTTTCGCATTCTGCAAGTGCAGCTGTCAATGCGATATTATCTGATAATCTAAAGTCACGTTTTAGCCAATAAATTGCAGTTAGTTTTTCCATAATCTTTAATTAATTTAAATTTGAAGAATCTTACTGACTAGAAGAGTCGAATGATATTCAGGTTTTTTTAATCATAACACTTAAAAAAAACAAATGTTCGGTTCCCATTTTTGAATTGGTGAATAAATTTCGAAAGGAATTTATTAGAAAGTTACTATGATCATTGCCCTGTTGCCTGAGGTTCTTCCCAACTAAACTGATTGTTGAGCCTTAAAAATGAGAATCTGCTCAAAAAAAAGGATTTGTCCCAAAACCTCGAACTCAATACTGATCATTGCCCCGTTGCCTGAGTATTTTTGACTGGTCCGCTAGTACGGAAGAAGATCGTTAAATATCGAAGTCAAAATTGTGAAGTTATTGTTTTTTCGTTCCTTTGCAATATAATTCACTAAATCCACTAAAATATGTACAATACTGGAATGTTAAAAGATGATGCCCTAAAAGGCAAAGTAATCATTATTACTGGCGGTGGAACAGGATTGGGGCGTTCAATGGGAAATTACTTTTTAAAATTAGGAGCCAAATTAATCATAAGCAGTAGAAAAATAGACGTTCTCAAGAAAGCAGCCAAAGAGATGATGGCAGAAACAGGTGGCGAAGTACTACCCGTTCAATGTGATGTAAGAAATTACGAAAATGTAGAAAATGTAATAAGTGAAGCTTATGCAAAATTTGGCAAAATTGACATTCTTGTAAACAATGCTGCTGGAAATTTTGTAAGCCCCACCGAAAGACTATCTCACCGAGGTTTTGATGCCGTTGTAGACATCGTTTTAAAAGGATCTTACAATTGCACACTGGCACTTGGCAAAAAATGGATTGAAACGAAGGCTAAAGGCAATGTATTAAACATCGTTACGACTTACGCTTGGACAGGCTCTGCTTACGTCGTTCCATCCGCCTGTGGAAAAGCAGGAGTTTTGGCGATGACGCGTTCTCTTGCAGTAGAATGGGCAAAATATGGCATTCGATTAAATGCAATTGCTCCTGGACCATTTCCAACAAAGGGAGCTTGGGAAAAATTATTACCAGGTGATTTATTGGAAAAATTTGATCCAACAAAAAAAATACCCATTGGAAGAGTGGGAGAGCACCAAGAATTAGCCAATTTGTGCGGCTATTTGGTTTCTGATTTTTCTGCGTATATGACAGGAGAAGTCATTACCTTAGATGGCGGCGAATGGTTAAAAGGTGCTGGAACATTTAATAAATTTGATGAAGTCCCCGAAGAAATGTGGGATATGTTAGAATTGATGACCAAAGGTCAAAAACCGAAATCTGAAGATTAATGTCAACTTTACTTATAAAAAATATCAAGGAACTGGTTCAAGTGGAATACGATGAACCAAAAATTGCAGTGCAGGGCGCGAAAATGAGCGAGTTGCCTTCCATTCAAAATGCTTTTTTGCTTTTGGAAAATGATTTAATTCATTCTTTTGGTAAAATGGAAGACTGCGGAAATTTAGCGGAAACGGCAGACGATGTAATTGATGCTACGGGGAAAACCGTTTTTCCTTCATGGTGCGATTCTCATACTCATATCGTTTATGCAGGAAGTCGAGAAGGCGAATTTGTCAATCGAATAAAAGGAATGAGCTACGAGGAAATTGCAGAAAATGGTGGAGGCATTTTAAACTCAGCCAAACGCCTGCAAAACACCTCGGAAGATGATTTATTTGAACAAGCTTTAAGGCGATTAAATGAAATCATTTCCTATGGAACAGGAGCTGTCGAAATCAAATCTGGATATGGATTAACGGTTGATGCAGAATTGAAAATGCTCAGAGTAATCAAGCGATTAAAAGAGGTTTCTCCGATTCAAATTAAATCTACATTTTTAGGAGCGCACGCAATTCCAGTTGAATACAAAAACAATCGACAAGGATACATTGATTTGATTATCAACGAAATGTTGCCAGTTATTTCATCAGAAAAATTAGCTGATTACTGCGACGTTTTTTGCGATAAAGGATTTTTCACCGTTGAAGAATCAATCCAGATTTTAAACGCTGGCATCAAGCACGGATTGGTTCCTAAGCTACACGCAAATGAATTGGCAAACTCTGGAGGTGTTCAGGTTGGAACCGATGTGGGAGCCATTTCAGTAGATCATCTAGAGTTTGTGGAGGAAGCAGAAATCGAAGCTTTGATGAAATCCGAAACGATGCCGACTTTACTTCCATCCACGGCTTTTTTCCTAAATCTGCCATTTGCTCCAGCTCGTAAAATGATCGAAGCGGGATTGCCCGTTGCTTTAGCATCTGATTACAATCCAGGTTCCACTCCTTCAGGAAGGATGCCCTTTGTAATTTCTCTTGCTTGCATTAAAATGAAAATGCTACCAGAAGAAGCCATCAATGCAGCAACGATCAACACGGCTTACGCAATGGATTTAACCGCTTCACACGGTTCTATCTGCAAAGGCAAAATTGCCAATGTATTCATCACAAAAGAAATTCCATCAATTGCATTTATTCCCTACTCATTCGGAACAGATTTGATTGATACTATTATTTTAAATGGGAAGGTGCATTCGTAAAATGGCACTACGGGGAAAACTATGGGTACAGGTTTATTCAAAACAACAAAAAAGCGTGTCATCCCAGAATTTCTGAAGCGTAGCGTAAGAAATATCTGGGACCTCCTCAATGTTTAGGGCTAATCTATTTTAACCTATAGTTTTTCCCGTAGTGCCAGAACAAATAACATCTGTGAATTTTTTTACGAAATCTATAGATAAGTAACGTGCTCATTTGATTTTGTCCTATATTTTGTGTATATTAAGCTTCGGAAAGTGAGTTAGATTAATCGGCAAAAATATGGTTAACAAAGAATTAATTGATGCCTACTCAATGATTTTAGGATTTTGGAAACCAAGTCCAAATGATAATTCAGAGTATGTTAATAAAATTAGAATACTGGTTGCAACTATTGAGTTGGACAATAAAGTACATACAGAAATTTCTCAAGATGAATTATTTGATTTGTTAAACAATTAATGCAAACAGTAGAGACAAGGCATGCCTTGTCTGCGCAAAAATGCAATGTGTTTTTTGGCTGCACAAAAATACAATGCCTTATATCAAAATGGATGGTTTAATATTGATGAAAAATAATCCTATATAAAATAGGGTAAATTTAAATTTTTTAAAAATTGGGAAATTATATCATAATAGCAATACCAATATTTTTTATACTAATTGGCTTAGAATATTGGTATGGAAAAAGAAAAAACAAACAGATTTATCGTTTCAATGATACGATAACAAATTTGAATATCGGCATCGGTAGTCAAGTTTTTAGTTTGTTGTTTAATGGATTGATTATTGGTGGAATGATTTCTATTTATAACAATTATGCCTTTTTTGAACAGACAGGCAATAAGGAATGGATCATTTGCATATTATTCTACGATTTTTTATATTATTGGGCACATCGTTGGGGACATGAAGTCAATTTCTTTTGGGGCGCACACGGCGTTCACCATCAAAGTGAAGATTACAACCTTGGTGTGGCATTGCGACAAAGTTGGTTTCATGCATTAATAGCTGCATTTATATTTTTACCAATTCCATTGCTTGGTTTTGAGCCTAAAGTTTTTTTAACTGCCGCTGGAGTTGGTACACTTTATCAATTTTGGATTCATACAGAAGCGATAGACAAACTTCCAAGATGGATTGAGTTTATCTTCAATACACCAAGTCATCACCGCGTTCATCATGCAAAAGACAAAAAATATTTAGATAAAAACTATGCAGCGATTTTCATTTTTTGGGATCGCCTTTTTGGTACATTTATGGAAGAAGAAGAGCGACCAACTTACGGAACCGTTTCAGAATTAAATAGTTGGAATCCCACTTGGGCAAATTTTAGATATTACAGTGAAATGTTTAAAATAATGCGAAAAGCAGACAACATTCCAGATAAATTCCGAGTGCTTTTTGCAAAACCAGGTTGGACACCCAAAAACATGCAAGATTACGAGGTTCCAGAAGTTGCAAATAAAGAAAAATACGATCAAAGAAATCCGAGTTTGGGAATATACGTAACCATTCAGTTTATCGTAATTGTATTTGGTTTACTGGCTTACATGGCCCATTTTACAGAATTAACGCTTTTCTATAAAATAAGTTTTGCCACTCTAATCATTCTATCCACAATGATCTGCGGCGCGATAATGGAAAAGAAAGGCTGGCTAAATGTTGTTGAATACGTCCGTCTAATTATGGCACTTACATTGCTTAACACACTCTATTATTATTTTTACATAGATTGGTTTTACGTAATACTCATCATCACAAGTCTATCTTTTGTGTCCTTTACAGTATGGTTCACTTTAACGTCTCGTGCTTTAATAAGTGAAATGAAATAAATAAAACTTGGCAGATTTTTGATCTCGTCATACCACTCCTTTGCAAATCCGTTTTTTGTGTTTCAATAAAATAGCTTAAATTTGGAACAAAATAATGAATAAGTCGAAAAACAACTCAATGGAATTTATTGCAAAAGAAATAAGAAAGCACGACAGGCTCAACGATACAGAAAGCTTTATAGGATATTACAGAGAAATTATTGATGCGATTGTAAGCCTATCCGACCATCTTAATGTATACATCTCTAAAAACAAGTCTGACGAACTAATTAACGTAAATGTTTACTCGCAGGCGATAATTTCAAGGTTTTTGCTTCAATCCAAAACCCTGATCTATTTATTGAAAGGAACCAGCCTTACAGAATCAGATTATTACCAAGGCGTAAGCTCTATAATAGACATATCTTCCGTTTATCTAATTTCAAAATCGTTAATCGAAAGCTATTTGAATTTTTACTATCTGTTCAATAGTTTAAAAAATGCCGAACAATTAGAGCTTCGCCTTCAAATTCTGAAACTCTACGATAGACATCAAAAGAGTAGCTCAGATTATAACAATGCCGAAATTCAAAAACTTCAAACAGGAATAAAAGCACATGCTGAGTTTGGCAACATAACAGACCTGAAATCAAAGTTTGTTTCATCCGAAGAACCACAGTCTTATAAATCTTGGGACAACCTAATTGAACTAAATGAAATCAATATTAAGATCGCAAAATCGCTGCATAAATTCTACCACAAATTAGCAGACACCAATCACAAAAGCATCATCGAAACGATGAATATTTATAGAAATTACGACGACAAAATTTCGGATCAAGTAATGATGGTTGTCCAAAATCAATTAACCGTAGCTTCCATTTTAGTCCTAGAATACAAAAAACTTTTCCAAGTCCTAAATGACAATTACGAAGAAATAATAGATCCGGTAACACAGTTCAAAATCAATTACTGGAACTCGATGTACACTGGGAGTTAATGCTTCAATGCTTTAATGTTTCAATGTCTGAATGCAAGAATACGAGAATAATTTATTTGTGGTGAAGTCAGAATAAAATAATTTTCTGATAACGCTTCCCGTTGCCTGAGGTTCTAATTCAAAGCCCAAAACTTGACAGTTCACTAGCATCCAAAATCATTGCCCAAATCTTAGCAGTTTGCGAACACTCGAAGGCAATTTTGGACGGAACATATCATTTCCAATTCCATAGTCTCCCCGCTGTCCGCTGCAATGCCTTGCATTCATACTAGCCCGTTATTTCGTACTTGATTCAAAATCTCAATGCGACAATGAAAGACCTTGCAAGGCATTTCCACTCGCATCGGGCGTATTTTCGCATATCTAGCTGCTCTGTCGTAAAGTTCGTCCTCCGCGCTTCCCTTGCTTTATAAGAACCGTCATTCCGCAATTTTTCATAGCGTAGCGAAGAAAAATATGCGGAGTCTCTCTGTTGTTTCACCCTGATTTATATAAGATTTACCAAACCTAATTGAAAAATAGTTGTGATTAATAAAAAATGTTTAAATTGCAACGAATTAAAACCTTAATTAATGAGCAGGAAAGAATTAAATGAAGAAATTCAAAAGAGAATATCTAACTTGACAGACGACGGCTTAAGATCAGTATTGGATTATCTTAACAAAGTAGACAATTCCAATATAACCTTATCAAAGAATCTTAATAAAATTTTAGAAGAGGATGAAGAACTATTGAAAAAATTAGCCCAATGATTTCAGTAAAAGATGCTCTGGATATTCACGATTTACTAATTGAGAAATTTGGAGGTAAAAGCGGAATCAGAGATACTGGCTTATTAGAATCAGCTCTTGCTAGACCTTTTTCGACTTTTGACGGGAATGAATTGTACTCATCTGTTGAAGAAAAAGCTGCTGCAATAATTGAAAGTATATTGATAAATCATCCATTTATGGACGGAAACAAAAGAACTGGATATGTTTTGATGCGACTTTTACTTTTAAACAATTATTTGGATATAAATGCTACTGAAGATGATAAATATACTTTTGTAATTATGGTTGCATCTGGAAAGTTGAAGTATGACGGAATACTCAAATGGATAAAGAACCATGTTGAAAAATATTAAAGCATTGTAGCATTAAATCATTGAAGCATTACACTATGACTCCCCAAATAAAATCCCTAAATATTGGAAAAACCAAAGAACTAATTTGGAACAACGAAATCGTCCGCACTGGTATATTTAAACATCCAGTAGAAGGAAAACGCAAAGTTTCATTAACCCAAATAGAAGGAGATCAACAAGCAGATTTAAAGAATCATGGTGGCGAAACCAAAGCAGTTTACAGTTATGATTTATCATTTTATGATTACTGGAATAATTTATTAGAACGAAATCCACTAAATCCAGGAATGTTCGGGGAAAATCTCACCACCATAAATTTAGCAGATGAATCCGTAAATGTTGGTGATATTTTTAAGGTTGGAACAGCAATCGTTCAAGCATTACATCCACGACTTCCATGCTGGAAATTAAACTTACGATTTAGCGACAAAACATTTCTAAAAAAATTTCATACAGCACAAAATTTTGGTATTTACTTCAAAGTAATAGAACCAGGCGAAATAGAAAATAATCTTCCCATTGATTTAATAGAAAAATCAAAAGACAATTTCACCATACAAGATTTAACCAACTGTTTTACCTCCAAAGAGAGAAATGCAAATACCGTTGCCCAAATTCTCAAAAACACCATTCTTCCAGATAATTTCAAATCCGCATTCACAAAATAATCACGTTAAAATTACGGTAGAGACAAGGCATGCCTTGTCTAAAATCTGCACTGGAACAAAGTATGTCGTGTTCCTACAATTTCTATTTTTTAAGAAAAATAGGAACAAAAGAAGCCGTCAAAATGCGGAAATTATTGTTTTTTCGTTACTTTGTTAAAAAAAGATGAGTCAGGATTCACCACAACTAAAAAAAACGCTAGGACCACTAATGCTTTGGGGGCTAGGAGTCGGATACGTAATATCAGGAATGTACTTTGGATGGAATCTGGGACTAGAAAAAGGTGGGACATTGGGCTTGGCAGTAGCGACTTTTTTTATCATAATAATGTACCTTGCTTTCACCTTTAGTTACACAGAATTAGCATGCGCGATTCCCAAAGCAGGAGGCGCATTCGACTACGCCATGCGTGGATTGGGAAAAGATTTAGGTTTTCTAGGTGGAATGGCACAAAACATAGAATTTTTATTCGCCCCGCCAGCAATAGCCTTTGCCATTGGAGCTTATTTAAACATATTTTTATCCTCAGTTCCCATCATAGTAATTGCCATTATTGCCTATATTTTATTCACAGCCTTAAATATTTATGGGGTAAAAGCTGCAGCCTCCTTTGAATTAATCATCACAATAATAGCAGTATTAGAACTATTAATTTTTGCAGGAGCCACTTTGCCGTCTTTTGAATGGGTGAATTTAGAAAAGAATGCATTGCCAAATGGATGGTCAGGAGCCTTTGCGGCAATTCCCTTTGCCATTTGGTTCTTTTTAGCAATCGAAGGAGTGGCAAATGTAGCAGAAGAAACCGTCAATCCACAAAGGAATATTATGATAGGTTTCGGCTCGGCAATTTTGACTTTGGTGATTTTGTGCATACTAACCTTTAGCTCCTCCGTTGGAGTGGCAGGCTGGGAAGCAATTGTGTATTCCAGTGAAGGCGCAGAAGCTTCGGATTCACCATTGCCATTGGCTTTAGCGAGATTGTATGGCGAAGGTCATGTCCTTTACAAACTGGTTACCTCAATCGGTTTATTTGGTTTGGTAGCCTCATTTCACGGAATTATTCTGGCAGCAGGACGATCAACTTTCGAGTTTGGAAGAGTCGGTTTTGGACCGAAAAAACTAGGGCAAATCCATTCCAAATTCAAGACACCAGCCAACGCATTAATTTTTAATACCATCATAGGAATCATCGCCTTGTTTACGGGAAAAACAGGAGAAATTATAACAATAGCATGTTTCGGTGCGCTAACACTCTACATCGTTTCAATGATCTCACTATTGGCATTAAGAAAAAAAGAACCTGAATTAGAAAGACCTTTTAAAGTACCATTTTATCCCATAACACCAATTATAGCTTTGGTAATTGCATCCATATCTTTATTGGCAATTACAATTTATAATCCCAAATTAGCACTCGTATATTTTGCGATATTAATGATTGCTTATCTTTGGTTTAAAATATTTGTAAAAAATCCTGAAGTTAGTGAAATGAAATAATTAAGTAGCTCCAAAATTTGTTGTTAAATTGTTTAAGTTTACATTAAAAAGAAAGGGAAGCACGGAGGACGAACTTGGCGACATAGCAGCTAGATTAGCGAAACTACGCCCGATGCGAGAGGAAATGTATAGAATGAATTGGAACGATGGTTGGGGAAATTTCACAACGAAGCAATATGTAGAGACGTTGCATGCAACGTCTTCACAGCGGGCTGAAAACCGTTTCAATTCATTCTATACATTGCAACGGACAGCGGGGAGACAACCAGCTCGAAGATGATTCTCGCCGTCCAAAAAAATAATTATGAATTAAACAACAGTATTTTATGTAGAGACAAGGCATGCCTTGTCTCCATCTCCCAAGATGATTTGGAGAAAAACAATAATACCAAATTAAATTGATGAAAAAATAGAGAATGAAAGTAAAGGGAAAATTATCCGTCGAACAATTAAAGAAAAAAGTTTCAAAAGGTAAAATTGAAACAATAATAGTTGCATTTACAGATCATTACGGACGATTGGTTGGCAAGAGATTTGATCCAGATTTTTTTATAGATACTGCGATTAAAAGCGGGACACACGCTTGTGATTATCTAATGACAACCGATATGGAAATGGACCCAGTTCCTGGTTTTTCATTTGCCAATTGGGAATTAGGGTATGGGGATTTTCACTTGGTTCCAGATTTAAAGACACTTAGGATCGCATCTTGGCAGAAAAAAACAGCTTTGGTTTTATGTGATGTGAAAAATGAAAAAACACATGAATACATTGACATCGTTCCACGCTCAATTTTAAAAAATCAATTAGAGCAAGCTGCTGATTTGGGATACAATGCTTTCGCTGCTTCAGAATTGGAATATTATATTTTTGAAGATGGTTATAAAAAAGCACATAAAAAGAATTTTCACAATTTAAAACCCGTTGGCTGGTACATTGAAGATTACCATATTTTACAAGGGACCCGAACAGAATATTTTAACGCAGAAGCCCGCAAGCAACTAAAAAAATCAGGCGTTCCCGTAGAAAATTCTAAAGGAGAGTGGGGGCTTGGGCAACACGAATTAAATGTAGCCTACACCGATATTTTAGGAATGGCAGATCGTCATGTGGTGTACAAGCAATGTTTGAAAGAATTGGCTGATGCCTTTGGAATGTCCGTTACCTTTATGGCTAAATATGACAAAGACCAAGCAGGGTCAAGTTGTCATATACATCTTAGTTTGTGGAAAGGTAAAAAGAATGCATTTGCAGGTAAAAAGAAAGTCGGACCTGTTGATGGATCAAATATATTTTATTATTTTCTAGGCGGCTGGATCGCTCACGTAAATGATGTAATGCCATTTTATGCTCCAACAATAAATTCTTATAAAAGATATGTTGACGGATCGTGGGCACCCACAAGACTGGCTTGGAGTTACGACAATCGCACAGCAGGATTTAGAGTCGTTGGTTCAGATCAAAGCCTAAGAATTGAGTGCAGAATTCCAGGAGCAGATTGCAATCCATATTTAGCCTTTGCCGCCTCCCTCGCATCAGGATTGGACGGAATCAAAAATAAAATTAAACCACCTGAAATATTTACAGGAGACATTTATGCAGCAAACCATCTGCCAAGAGTTCCTTACACATTAGAAGAAGCGGTGAATAAATTTGAAAGCAGCAAATTTGCAAAAGAGGCATTCGGCGAAAAAGTCGTAGAACATTACAGCCATTTTTATAAAAATGAAATAAATTCCTACAATCAATCCGTAACAGATTGGGAAAGAAAACGTTATTTCGAAAGAATTTAATTTTGAGTTAGGAGTTATAAATTATTAGTTATGAATTCCAGTAGTGTTGCGTATTATAACATTAAAATATTGAAGCATTAAAGCATTATAACATTGAAGCATTAAAAGAAATGAGATTAAAAAATAAAGTAGCCCTAATAACAGGAGGCAGCAGTGGCATAGGAAAAGAGACCTGTTTATTATTTGCAAAAGAAGGAGCCAAAGTATTGGTGGTTGATCTAAATGCAAAAGAAGGAAGAAAGGTTGTCAAAGAAATAAATGAAAGCAAAAGTAAAGGTGAAGCCATATTTATTAAAGCCGACGTTTCCAAAGAAGCCGATTGCAAAAAAATGGTTGCAAAAGCCGTTAAAGAATTTGGTGCATTGCACATTATGTTTAACAACGCAGGAATCATGCACAACAACGATGGAAATGCAGAATCTACCCAAGAAGACGTTTGGGATTTGACGATGAACATCAATGTAAAAGGCGTATTTTTCGGATGCAAATACGGCATTCCAGCTATTAGAAAATCAGGTGGAGGCTCAATAATTAACACCGCATCTTTCGTTGCGCATTTAGGGGCAGCAACACCGCAATTAGCCTACACTGCAAGTAAAGGAGCAGTTTTGGCAATGTCTCGCGAATTGGCAATCATTCACGCCCGTGAAAATATAAGAGTAAATGCATTAAGCCCAGGACCATTGAGAACAGAATTATTGATGAAATTTTTAAACACAGAAGAAAAAAAGCAAAGAAGATTGGTACACATTCCAATGGGACGATTTGGCGAAGCAGCAGAAATGGCAAAAGCGACCCTTTTCTTAGCCTCAGACGATTCATCCTACATGACAGGAACCGAATTTCTAGTAGACGGAGGAATAACCGCCGCCTACGTAACCCCAGAGTAAGGGCCAATTGCATTTGCCCATAAAAAATAAAAAAAATGAATTTCCAAACAATATCACCAATAGACGGATCGAAATACCTCGACCGAAAACGAGCAGATGAAAAACAAATAGAAAAAGCCCTCGCCACATCAAAAACTGCCCAAGCCGATTGGAAGAAAACGAGCATCAAAAAGCGAGCAACGATTTGCAAAAAAGTAGTGAAATATTTTATAAAAAATGCAAAAGAAATAGGAGAAGAATTGACATGGCAAATGGGACGACCTATTCGATATACACCATTTGAAGTTTCTAAAGGTCTCAAAGAAAGAGCCGAATACATGATCTCAATTGCAGAGCAATCTTTAGCAGATATACCTGTCGAAGAAATTCAAGGCTTCCAAAGGTTTGTGAAAAGAGAACCACTTGGCACTGTATTGGTTTTAGCACCCTGGAATTATCCATATTTAACATCAGTGAATGCAATTATACCAGCAATTATGGCTGGAAATTCAGTCGTTTTAAAACACTCAGAGCAAACCCCTCTTTGTGCAGAACGCTATGCAGAAGCATTTGAATTTGCAGGATTGCCAAAAGGAGTCTTTCAATTTTTACACATAGATCATAAGCAAGTTGCAAAAGTGATTGAGGATTCCAGAATTGATTTTGTTGCCTTTACTGGCTCCGTAGAAGGTGGTAAAGCCGTGCAAAAAGCAATGGGAAAACGATTTATAAATGCAGGATTAGAACTTGGCGGAAAAGATCCAGCTTATGTTAGAGAAGATGCAGATTTGAAAAGTGCCGTTGAAAACTTGGTAGATGGTTCCTTTTTTAATTCAGGACAATCTTGTTGTGGGATTGAAAGAATTTATATACATAAAAAATTATTCAAGCCTTTCGTCGTTGAGTTTGTCGAACTAACAAAAACGTATAAGCTCGGAAATCCTCTCGATCCAGAAACCACGTTGGGACCAATGGTGCGTTTATCAGCTGCAAAATTTGCCCAAAAACAAATTTCTAAAGCCGTTAAAAATGGAGCGAAAACTTGGATTGATCCCAAAGATTTTGAAATGCATAAATCAAATTCTCCCTACATGGCTCCACAAGTTTTGACTAATGTGGATCATTCTATGGAGATAATGACAGAAGAAACCTTTGCTCCAGTTGTAGGAATAATGTCTGTGAAAAATGACGAAGAAGCAATAAAATTAATGAATGACAGTCAATATGGTTTGACCGCTTCGATCTGGACAAAGGACGCTAGAAAAGCATTAAAATTAGGGGAGCAATTAGAAACAGGCACATTTTTTATGAATCGTTGCGATTATTTAGATCCAGCTCTTGCTTGGACAGGCGTGAAAAACAGCGGTCGTGGTTGCACTTTATCTGGCATCGGATATGAATCATTAACCAGACCAAAATCATTTCATTTAAAATTGAAATGACGATATTGATAAATATTTTCATAGAGACAAGGTATGCCTTGTCTCCCTTGAATTGGATGTGTGCGGATATATGAACATTTGCAAAATGAAATATCAATAAAAACCAAAAAATGAAAGCAGGTCTATTATTATGCGATCATATAAATGATAAATACAAAAAAGAATTTGGTGATTACGACCATTTTTTCGCGAAGCTATTTCCAGAATTTGACTTTGTATTTTACGATGTTTGCAACGGTCGTTTTCCTGAGAATATAGATGAATGTGATTTTTATTTAACTACAGGAAGTAAGTATTCAACTTATGAGAATATTGACTGGATGTTGAAAATGAAAACATTAGTCCAAACATTTTACCAAAAAGAAAAATGCTTTATAGGCTGTTGTTTTGGACATCAATTAATGGCTGAAGCTTTAGGAGGAAAGGTTCAAAAATCAGATAAAGGCTGGTGTGTCGGAGTTCATCAATTTGAAATAAAGGCACAAGAAAATTGGATGATTCCGTTTCAATCAGAATTGAACCTTTTAATGATGTGTCAGGATCAAGTTTTAGAATTACCAAAAGATTCAAAAGTATTGGCAGGAAATGAAAAATGTCCCAATGGAATAATTCAAATTGGAAAACGAATGTTAGGAATACAAGGACACCCAGAATTTTCGAAATCCTATGACGAGTTGCTGATAAAAGACAGAGTTGAAAGGATAGGAGAGGAGGACGTGAAAATTGGATTAGATAGTTTATCTAAAGAGGTTCATCAAAAAACAATACACGATTGGATAATAAACTTTATAAAAGCAGGTCGCTAGCGACCTGCTTTTATAAAAATAAAAAAATTATTCAAAAATAAATTTTCCAGTTGTTATTATTTTTTCTTTATCATAAAATTGATAAAAATAAACGCCCGACTTCAAGCTGCCTCTATTCATTTGAATTTTTTTGCTTGCTACAGAAATATCAGTATTGTATACTTCCAAGCCTTCAATAGAACGAATGATTAATTTATCGAACCTAACATCAGGAGAATTAAATTCAAAAAACACAAAATTTGAAGCAGGATTCGGATAAGTATTCACTTTTAGTTGATTAGCCCTAAATTCACTCAAGGCAAGTGTTGTTGTATCTTCAGGTTCAACAGTAGTTGTATCTTCTGGCATTTCAATGGGAGAACCAGTGAATCCAAAATCATTTTCTACAAATGCAGTTGCCATATCTCCAAGATCAGTTAAGTCACTTATTTTTGTATCACCACAATAATGACTTTGTTTATTGGTTATTAAAATACATTTTTTAAAAGTCTTGCTTTCACCAGGTTCAAAATTTACAGGACCCATTGCCATTATAAATCTTTTGTCTGATGCTTGTTCTCCTGAGTTGCATTCTGACCATTCATCAGTATTGCTTGGGTCTCCAGGATACATAAGTGTTGTTTCCTCATTGTTGTTATCAATCACAGATGATCCATCTTTCCAATTACCTCTCAGATAATTATAATGTTGAAGTGCGGTTTCTGGGTTTCCATTTACAGAAAAATCATTATAGTAAGCTAAAAACGAAGTCATTTTAATCTCCTCATCCATTTCATTTTTCATTCCCTCAAGTATTTGAATACCCAATATTGGAATAGTTTCGTATTCTAAATCTATCTCTGGTCCATTATAAACATAACCAATATTTTCATCAGGAATACATCCAACATAATCATTATCCCATTGTCCTAAATCTGGGTCTACAAAAATGCCTAAATAAAAATCATTCAAAGTTGAACTCCCGCGATAATTCAGAGTATAGTTAAAAAAAGTGGCATTATTTAACTCATCCTCTGTTTGAAAAGAATATGCCATTACTCCTATTTCCATTTTCATAATTTCTCCACCAGATTCAGTGTGTACATTTCCAGCATCGTTGATAACTTTAAAAATCATTTGATCAGCAAATGCAGGCTTGCCATTTTCCAAGCTAGGATGATCGCCATTCATAGGGTTGTAATCACCGTCACCGTCTAAATCATAAAAAGGTGCGATGTCCCTATCTTGTGGTAAATACATTTTTCCTTGTAAAAATGGGTTGTTTTTCCCAGGATAATTCCTCATTGATTCAGGAATATCTACTTCCTCAATTACTCCATTGTTAGCATTATATATTGAAGCAAAATTATCAATATCCTCACCGTAAACAGTAAATAATTTGTCATATTCTGAACAAATATCTACAGCTGGAGTCGTTCCTTCTTCAGGAATAGGACCAGGATAAAAATCAGTTCCAGATTGTCTGTAAGTCTGCGCTGCCAATTTGAGTTGACCCTGATCGTCATATCCACCCATCCAAAGATTTGCATTGAATAGTGCGCTTATACCTGATCCTTTAGGATACTCATAAGTAGGGTAGTCAATGAAACTTATCATATCAGAAACACCAATATTGGCATTTATATTGTTAACGTTTAGACGGTCTTTTGCTGTCGAGCCTGTGCAATCTCCTTGAGAAAGCAAAGTTGCTGATATAAAGCAAGCTATAATAATTGTGTAGTAAAGTTTGAACATATTTAAGGGTATTTAGTTAAATAGTAGTTCAAACTTAAATCATATTTATTAATCTTTTACCATAGAAATGTCATATAAATAATTCCTTCAAATAATCTCTTAATTGAAACATTAAAACATTGAATCATTGTAACATTGAATCATTCCCTATTCCAAAGTACTCCCCCTAATAGACTTCCCAAAGTAAATGGCATTCAAAAACATTTTATTCGTTCCAAACCAGAAAGCTCGGAAGTTTGGGTTGTCTGCAAATGCAATAATTTTTCCAGAACCATGTTTAGCGCAAATCAATGCAGGGCTTCCGTTGATTTGCTTTAAATTTTTGCTAGAAACATAACCGCTAATTAAAGAGTTAGTAGAATAATTAAGCGGTCGAGCGTATTCATTAGAGGGTTTTTCAAAAAAGACTTTGTGGTTTTTAAACAATGAAATTTTTTCAGACGAATAACCATAAAATAGTGGATGACTTAAATCAGCCACTCCCTCAAAAATGGTTCCTCCAATATGTTGCGCACCCTTTGCTTTACTTATTCCATCATAATTTTTATGGACATCCGTGACGATATTTTCAGAAGCAGCAGCTTTGATTTTGATCTTGCAAAAATCTTTACTAGCAATCCATTTGGAAGCTCTTTTATACGTAATTAAAGTGCCACCTTGTGCAATCCAGTTTTTGATTTTGTCAATATTTAATTGGTCATAATTACCATCTACCAAAATAATCACACCATATTTATCGAGGTTTATTGAATTGATTTTGTGAATATCTAAATGAGTCAATGGAACATCCATTCGTTGATCCATTAAGTGCCAAACCTCGCCAGCTTCGTAAGCATTTACTCCATTTCCGACGACAACTGCAATATTTTGGTCTTTTAAAGAAGAAAAGCTAGGGCTTCCTAAATCTATACCTTTCAGACTCATTCCAGTTTCAACAGCATAAACTTTTGTTTGGTAATTCTCAATATGTTTGGAAATAATATTAGCAATTGCATTTCTTTTTATTTTGGTTAAACTTCCAACAGGAACCATCAAAGTTCCAGGTTTAAAATCTATGTTTTGATCTTCAATATTAAAAGTGAATCCTGCATTTGCTACTTTTACTAAATATTCTTCATGTAATAATTTATTCAATAATTTTGGCGTGTAATAATTACTCCAATCAATCAAGTAAGCATAAGTTTTATCTGACTTACCAATTATTTTATTTTCTGTTAAATTTAATTCATCTACTTTGTCCACCAAAATATCAATATTTCTATTCAAAGAGGCATAAGGCAAATTAAAGGAAGAAGGTAAATGCCACGTTGAAACATCATAAAAAAGACTGTCATTAAATGTGGTTACTTTTTCAAACATTGATTTGACCAATCTATAATTCGGTTGACTTGTTGGAACAATAAAAGAACTTTCTTCGGAAAAGTTTATTCCTTTATCATTAATGTCAATTTTAGTTGGGTAAACCTCAATCTTGTGTTTTTTCAAAAGCATATACAATTCCAAAGTCCTGTCCAAGTCATTTTTATCACCAAAAACATAGCCTTTTACATTATCCGAATTTGCTTGATTCAAAGCTGATTTGTAAAATTCTTTTTGATGATCCAATAATGCTTTTTTATTATAAACCGCCCCTCGCAAGGTAGATAACGAAGTATTAAATTGATTTTTAATTGTTTGCGGAAAAGACAAAGTCCCATTGATGCTATGCTGTAAATGCCCTCTAGAACTTGCTTGTTCAAACAAAATTCCCACACAAGCATTTATATCTGGATAAGTCGATCCTTTTCCAATATAAAAATCATCAAAACTTTCACGAGAATAATATTGTGTTCCAATCGAATCCAAAGCTTTGGCATGAAAAATTGCCAATTCCTGAGTCAATTCAAAAGTGCGTTCTGGAGTCAATGGATTGTTTCTCGACGGAATGCCTGGTTGAAAAAAATAGGTGCTATTGGTTCCCATTTCGTGAGCATCGGTTAAAACATTGGGCTTCCATTCGTGAAACATTTTAATTCTTCCAATGCTTTCAGGATGTTGCAGCAACAACCAATCCCTATTCAAGTCAAACCAATAATGATTGGTCCGACCACCAGGCCAAACCTCATGGTACTCTCGGTCATTATTATCAGGATTTAAATTTTTATTTTTATGACGGTTTACCCAATTCGCAAAACGATTCATTCCATCAGGGTTGAAACAAGGATCTAATAAAATAATGGTCTCTTCCAAGAACTTTTCGACCTCCTTAGATTCGGCAGCAGCTAAATAATAAGCCACCAACATTGCCGCATTTGATCCACTAGATTCATTTCCGTGAACTGTATACCCTAAATATACAACAAGTTTATTGTCATAATGACTAACACCTTTCCCTAAAACATTGTCAAGATGTTTCTCTTTTATTTTATCTAAATTTTTATGATTTTTCTCACTCGTTATCGTCAACAGTTTCAAAGGACGGTTTTCGTGACTGCGAGCATATTCCTGAATTTTTACTTTAGAAGATTTTTCCGCCAACTCATTCATATAATAAACAAGCTGATCATGACTCACATGCCAATCCCCAACTTCATAACCAATAACAGATTTTGGAGTCGGAACACTTTTGTCGTATCCAACCTCACTCGGCAAATAATAAGAAATATCTGTTTGTGCATTTATGTAACACACGAAAATCAATAAGTAACATAATAGCGATAGAGTAAATTTCATAGGTTTGAATTTTCAATGACTAATATACAAATCAAATGTTATATTCTTATCAAAAATGCCAAGTATTAATTTTTCTTTGTAAAAATAAATAAACTTCCAAACTCAGTATGATATTATTCTTTGCGTTTGTAGCTTGTGTAGACGTTTGATGAAAATCATTTCGCATTATCAAATCGGACTGTTATTAATTCTCTGTCCCTAAATAGATTACAAAAAAATCAAGCCTGAAGATAGAAAAGTTGAAATATTGATTATATTTACATTATATGTAATTCCGAAACCCAGCATTATACCTTATGTAAAATTAAACTTCTTATTTTGTGCTGTCAATAACAAGGTGAATCAGACTGCTGGTTCAAGTCCTAAATAGTTTAGAGTGTCAAGGATTTAAGACTTGAACCACTACGTGTAATTGAAATATAAGTAGGAGGAAATAATATTAATAAAAAAACAATATTTAAATGCTTTATATTATAGTTGGTGTTTTAATCACAATAATTATCATCTTTATTTTGATTAACAATGCTTTGATCGTTAAGAAGAATTATGTAGAACAAGCCTATTCTTCTGTAGATGTTTACCTAAAAAAACGGAATGACCTTATCCCCAATCTAATTGAGGTGGTCAAAAAATATACACAACATGAGTCTGAAACATTGACTAAAATCACAGAGTTGCGCAGTAAGGCAGAAAGCAATAGGGTAAATGAAAAAATGGATACCCAAACAGATTCAGCTTTGAAAAATGTTATGGCAGACTTGGATGTGCAAGTTGAAAATTACCCTAACCTTAAAGCAGACAGACAATATTCACAGTTGATGAACTCTTTTAATGAAATGGAAGGGCAAATTTCAGCAGCCCGCCGTTCTTACAATGGTCGTGTTACAGATTATAATAATTATATGGAAATGTTTCCCTTTAGTATTATTGCTGGCATGAAATCTTACAAACGAAAAGCTGTTTTTGAAGCCAACGAAGCGGATAAAAAAAGTATTGATGCTAAAAAATTATTCAACTCTTGATTCAATAATTAATGCCCGACTTTCAAACCATATATCAACAAAGTATCAAAGAGTTTAAGCAAATTCGACGGCAATATAAACTTGCTCGTTTTTCACAATCTTTGATCTTTGGTGTTGCGCTAATCTTTTTATTTTTGATAATGCTTCCCACGGCAATGCTAATGTTATCAATTCCGTCAAAATACGATGATATTGTACAAAAAATTCTAAATATCTATACTGAACCTGGTAGCTTTTTTATGATATATGTCTTTTTATTCGTTTGGGTTTTAACTATGGTATTCGGTTATATTTACTCAAAAGTAATGCCTGCCTTACGTAAAAAAGAAGCAAAAACGGCAGATAATTTAATCTATCGCTTATTTCCAGGACTTCAGATTTCAAAGAATATTCAAGTTAAAGCGCAACAATTAAAAGCGAGTAAAATTTTTGCTTGGTTCGATCCATATATGTACGCCAAACAAAGTGAGGGGGCAGGAAGTCCTATTTATACTTTTGGAACTTTAGAAAAAAGACAAAATAATTTATTAACTTATATCGCTGATATTGGTATCGTTGAAAATACTTTAAAACATAAAAGCAAACACTTTTTATTCAAAATTCCAGTCATTAATTGGTTTTTGTTGCTCTATGAATATTTTTTTAAAAGAGCATTTACAAGCAAACTAGCCGACCAGCTTGATTACACATTTAGAGGTTTATTCAGTTGGGCAAAGTTTGATAAAAAGCTAGAGGGGATTACTGTTATTTTACCCGATGATTTGGAGAAAAAAATAGGCTATTTAGCACGGACCGTTCAAGCACTTAATTTTAAAAGAGATGATATTGTTTATATGGAAGATCCCGAATTTGAAAAAGAATTTGTAGTCTATACAACCAATGACATAGAAGCGCGCTATTTACTTTCTGCCTCCATGATGGAACGAATGACAGAATTAAAACGCCGTTTTAATCGTCCTGTAATGTTTTCATTTGTAGACAATGCAATTTATATTGCAATTGCGGCACCAACAGGTTTGTTTAGTTGGGATATGGAAAGTCTAAAGTCTTCACAAGCCATTGAAGAATTGTATCATGACGTGCAATGTTGTATTAATATGATAGACGATTTAAAATTAGATAGTAAAATTTGGGGTTGATTTATTATCTTACATTCAAGTCAATAAGCTACTCCTGAAAAAATAATTTAATTAAAAATGATAAATATAGATTATCCCGAAAGTCTGAACAGCTATTTTACTGATTCTGATAAATTTGTAAAGAAGAAAAATTTATTTGTGAAGCTAATATTTTTAGGAATAGCAGGTTTTTTTATATATCAAGCCATTCTCCCATATAACAAAGCTGCATCAACAGTAGCTATATATTGGATTACCATAATTTCATTTGTAATCATTGCTCTTGTTTTTCTGCTTTTTGCTTTGTTGTTTGGCAATTATTTTTACAGTAAAGATTCAGGAGGGAAAGTCAAAGAATTTAAATCAAAAATATTTAATACATCGGTAGTTGAAGAATACGAAATTGTCGAAGCCTTTGAAAGGGAAGATTTTCAATTTTTAGCACAAATCCCAAAAGATGAAAATGGTGATATAGAGTTTAAGTCTTATAATAATTCCAAAGGAAAAGAGATTTATTGTTTGCTTTCTTATAATTCAATGGTTGACTCTAAAGGAATAACTCCAGTTAAAATAATTCAAGAATCCACTTATTCAGAAATGAAAAAAGTGATAAAAAGATTTTAAAAATGCTATTTTTTTTATTAGAAATCCAAATACCAGTTTTAATAAGTGCCTTTTTTACGCAATTACCAGAGATATATAATAATTTTCCGACCCCTGTTAAATGGTACTGTATTATTTCTCTTATATTTGGTATATGCTATTTTGGTTATAAAATACCCTCTTATTACAGAAAATTTAAAAAAGTCAAACGTGCTTTTTCAGACGTAGCATTCAAATCAGATAGTTCTCTATCCGATGAACAAAAAAAAGCCATTGCCACCTCAGCCATGTATAGCGCACAACAAGGAGCCTATGTAAATGCATTCGAAACAGGTTTGTCTAAAGGAGAAATAAAAGAAATATTAAGCAACTCGTGGGGCATTGAAAATACCAACGACGCAATAGGAACATTAACCTATTTAAGAGATGACGGTTTCCAACAATCATACCATATTGTTTTAGAAGCATTAGAACAAAAAGAAAAAAGCCCCTCAGAATTTATAGATGAAATCGTTCCCGACTTAGAATTAGCTGAAAAATTGCACGGACGAGTCTACAATTTAAAAGCCTGTTTAGGAGAACTAAAAGACGATAAAATGATCGAATCAGGCGACGACCTTAAACGTCTCGGTGTCGTCGGTTGGGATTGCGGACGATTGAGTTTTATTGCACGAATTTGCCACGATGCAGGATACATAACAGAACAAGATGCCTGGGAATACATCAACGAAGCCTATTCAATTGCCAAAAATACTTTCACAAACTGGGAAGACTACAGCAAAAGCTACGTAATTGGCAGAGCCGTTTGGGGTGGGGCAGCTGTCGGTAATTCAGGAATGGCATCAATCGCCGATGACCTATTAAATAAAAAACCTTCGCCTTATGAAATAGGGTTTTAGAATAGGGTGCAAATGCATTACCTATACGAATTCGTATCAGTCTGCTGCGGTTGAACACCGTGTTTATAATTCGTAATTGATAATTCGTAATTGATTTAGTACGGCGAGAATCATTTCCAATTAAGTAGTGTCCCCGCTGTCCGCTGCAATGCATTGCATTTATACAAATCCGTCATTTCGCACTTGATGCGAAATCTCATATCTACAACGAATGACCTTGCAATACATTTCCACTCGCATCGGGCGTATTTTCGCGAATTTAGGTTCGTTGTCGGTAAGTTCATCCTCCGCGCTTCCTTTGCTTTTAAAATTGCAAATCCTTCAATTAAGGTTCGTCATTCCGCAATTTTCTGTAGCGAAGCGAAGGGAATACCTGTCCTCAACTTGCTTGGGGATATGCGGAATCTCCTTGCTGGAATAATTAAATTATTGGAATACGAGAGAGTTTAAAGCTCAAACTTTGCTATATTTGGGAACTTACATTCAAATCCCTAATGCCACCTAATAATGATACTAATACAATACTGAATTGATTTTAAAAAAGAAATAAAAATTTGAATTACAATAAGTCTATTTAAAAATGGGAAGAAAAAAAATACACGATAAAGTACCAAAATATGATGAAATGCTAATTCCAACATTGAAAGCATTAAAAATATAAATCCATACTGCCAGTGTAGAGACAAGGCATGCCTTGTCTCTCTCGCCCTGTCCAACCAAAAGGAGCTATTTATACTAACCAATAAATCTATTCGGTAAAAACAATGCAGCAAAGGAAGCGCGGAGGACAAACTCAACGACGGAGAACCCAAACCCGCAAAAATACGCCCGATGCGAGTGGAAATGCATTTATTTCCCTATAATTTGCAGGCAACTCTCTCGGTTACCCAATTTTCGCTGATACCAATAAATGCATTGGAATGGACAGCGGGGAGACAACTCAATTGGAAATGATTCTCGCCGTCCAAAAAAATAAATTATCAAAATTTTTACAGTTGTACAGACGTTGCATGCTACGTCTCCCCAAATTGCTTAGACAAAACAATGTACGCACAACCCTCGCTGTTGCCCCTCCACAAAGAGCAAAATTCCGCATATCATATAAAAGCAGCAAAAGAACCCGTAAAGACGCGATTCATCGCGTCTCCCCCCAATAAAAAAATCCCTCTCACCAAAGGCAAGAGGGATTTTATATATATTTTTTATAAAATCAAAATTAATCAGAATCATTATTCAATCGACTCAGATTTCTTTTTCTTCTTCTCAACCTTAATTTTGATATTTGAATCCTTATCCAAATCAATCATCAAAGTATCGCCATCTTTAAAAGTCTTATTTAGAATTTCTTCTGCCAATGGATCTTCAACATACTTTTGAATGGCACGGTGAAGCGGTCTAGCTCCAAACTGAGGATCATAACCTTTTTCAGATAAGAAATCTTTTGCTTTCTTAGACAATTTCAACTTGTAACCCATATTCTCAACACGAGCATACAAATCTTTCAAAGCAATGTCAATGATTTTGTAAATTTCTTCTTTTCCTAAAGAATTGAAAATGACAACATCGTCAATTCTATTCAAAAACTCTGGTGAGAAAGTACGCTTCAAAGCATTTCCAATAACACCTTTCGAATGTTCTGTCTCAGATTCTTTACGAGCAGAAGTCGAAAATCCAACACCCGTTCCAAAATCTTTCAATTGTCTCGCTCCGATATTAGAAGTCATGATAATCAAAGTATTTTTAAAATCTACTTTTCTACCCAGACCATCCGTTAAAATACCATCATCCAAAACTTGCAACAAGATATTATAAACATCTGGATGCGCTTTTTCAATCTCATCCAACAAAATTACACTATAAGGTTTGCGTCTAACTTTTTCAGTAAGCTGACCACCTTCTTCATATCCAACATATCCAGGAGGTGCGCCAATCAAACGAGAGATCGCAAATTTCTCCATATATTCAGACATATCAATACGAATCAATGTGTCATCTGTGTCAAACAAATACCTCGCAAGAGCTTTTGCTAATTCCGTCTTTCCAACTCCTGTTGGTCCAAGGAAAATAAACGAGCCAATTGGTTTTTTAGGATCTTTCAAACCAACACGATTTCTTTGAATCGCCTTAGTAATTTTTGTAACAGCTTCATCCTGACCAATAACCTCTTTCTCAAGATCCTCTTTCATTCCAAGAAGCTTAGTGCTTTCAGATTGCGCAACTCTCTTAACAGGAATACCCGTCATCATTGCAACTACTTCAGCAATATCCTCCTCATTAACAGGATATTTTTTGGTTTTAGCTTCTTCTTCCCATCTCGCTTTTGCATCTTTCAACTCTTTCTGATAACGCTTTTCTTGATCTCTCAATCTAGCAGCATCCTCATATTGTTGACTTCTGACAACTCTGTTTTTTTCTTCCTTAACATCCTCAATTTTCGCCTCAAGATCAATGATCTCTTTAGGAACGTGAATGTTTTTAAGGTGAACTCTTGCACCAACTTCATCCATTACATCAATGGCTTTGTCTGGTAAAAAGCGATCTGTAATATAACGAGTACTCAAACCAACACAAGCATTTATAGCTTCGTCAGAATATTCAACATTGTGATAGCTTTCGTACTTTTCTTTGATATTGGTTAAAATTTCTATGGTTTCTTCCATTGTAGGAGGATCAACCGTAACTTTTTGGAACCTTCTATCTAATGCACCATCTTTTTCAATATACTGACGGTATTCATCCAAAGTTGAAGCACCAATACATTGTAACTCACCTCTAGCGAGAGCAGGTTTGAATATATTTGAAGCATCTAACGAGCCAGTTGCACCACCAGCACCCACAATAGTGTGAATTTCATCAATAAATAAAATCACATCGCGATTTTTTTCAAGCTCATTCATAATGGCTTTCATTCGCTCTTCAAATTGACCACGATATTTAGTACCTGCAACCAAAGCAGCAAGATCCAACATCACAATTCGTTTGTCAAACAAAACACGCGAAACTTTACGTTGCATAATTCTTAGAGCAAGACCCTCAACGATTGCAGTTTTACCCACACCAGGTTCTCCAATCAAAATCGGGTTGTTTTTCTTTCTTCTACTAAGAATTTGAGAAACACGCTCGATTTCCACTTCACGTCCAACGATAGGATCTAATTTGTCCTCTTCGGCTAATTTGGTAATGTCTCTACCGAAATTATCTAAAACAGGCGTTCTAGATTTACTTGCGGAGCCTCTTTGCGAACTGAAGCTTCCGCCACCGCCGCCGCCGCGTCTACCTTGATCATCAAATTCATCATCATTGTCTCTAGGAAATTCTGATGAAGGGTTTTGACGCACAAAATTTAACTCTGATTTAAAATACTCGTAATCCACTTTATATGCTTGCATTAATAGTTGTGTGGCAATATTGTCAATATTTTTTAAAATAGAAAGCATTAAATGCTCCGTTCCAATAACATCGCTCTTTAACTGCTTCGCTTCGAGCACCGTAACTTTTAGAACTTGTTCAGCCTGTTTGGTTAAAGGAATATTATTCTCATCAAAATTTCGATGAGCAACTTTAAAACCAATGGCATCTTCAATTCTAGATTTGAAATCTATCAAATCTACATTCAAAGAGTTCATTACCTTTACAGCCAAACCTTCGCCTTCACGCATGATGCCAAGAACCAAATGTTCAATTCCGATGTAATCGTGCCCTAATCTCAGTGCCTCTTTTCTGCTGAAAGAGATTACATCTTTTACTTTTTGTGAAAATTTTGCATCCATAATATTTATTCTTACGAATTTCAGTCCAAAATAGGATGATGTCACTTTTTGACATAGTTAACGTAATAAAGTCAGTATCTAAACGATAATTTCTGCTAAAAAGTCATCATTGTCACTAATGATTTAACAATTGATTAATAAATAGAAGGATGAACTTCATTCGTACTCAATTCTTGTTGATGTCAAAAGATGATTAAATATAGCATAGATTGTTAGTAATAACAATAAAAATGGCGCACCTTTTTAAATAAGTTATTCACACATTTAGAGCGGGTTTTAATGAATATATAACATATTGTTTGAAAATAAATATGTTCCCTATTGTTCAAATGCTTATTTTTGTTCAAATTTCGATTTATAATATGAAATATACGGTAGATAAAAGGGATAGTTATACTATTCTAACATTACAGGAGCCGAAGTTAAATTCATTGGTATCTCCTGAATTAAAAACTGAATTGATTCTTATGAGCAATGAGGGAATGAGAAACATCATTCTTGATCTTGCAAATGTAGAATTTGTTGACTCCTCTGGATTGAGTGCAATTTTGGTTGGTCATAGAATTTGCACAAATCAAGATGGGCTTCTTACAATTTGCAACCTCAATGATAGTGTTGAAAGATTAATTAAAATCTCTCAACTTGATAATGTATTGAACATTATTTCTTCAGTTCAGGAAGCAACTGATTTTACAATGATGCATGAGCTTCAATTGGAGATGAAGAAAGGAGGAGAGGCTAAATCTGATTCCGACCCAGAATAGTAACAAGTAACTTAATCATATTTATTTTGAAATTCAGCGTGAAAATACTGGGTAGTAGCGGAGCTTTGCCCGCTTACAATAGACATCCGACCTCATTAATTGTCAATCAAAATGAAAGGCTGTTTATGGTTGATTGTGGAGAAGGGACTCAAATGAGGCTCGCTGATTTTGATGTGAAGAAAGGAAAAATTAATCATATTTTTATTTCACACCTCCACGGCGACCATTATTTTGGCTTACTTGGTCTTGTCATGTCCTATACACTCTTAAACAGAACCAGCACACTCCACTTATATGGTCCTCCCCAATTGGATGATATGCTCAATATGCATATTGGTCCTTGGAGAAATGAAATGCCATACAAACTAGAATTTCACCCAACGCAAGCTCTAAAGGTTGAAACATTGTTTGAAGACGATCAATTGACGGTAGAAACCATTTTGTTAGATCATAGAATTCCAACAACAGGTTTCTTATTCAAAGAGAAATTGCTTCCTAGAAAAATGATTAAGGAGAAAATAGATTTGTACAATATTCCTTTTATTGAAATACCAAAAATAAAGGCAGGAGCAGATTATATTTTAGAGAATGGAGAAGTGATTTATAACAATGAGCTGACAACCAGCCCTAAAGCTCCTAAAAGTTTCGCCTATTGTTCAGACACTGCATTTAATCCGCCTATGTTTCAACAGATTAGAGATGCAGACCTGCTTTACCACGAAGCAACATTCACAGAGGACCAAGAAGAGGCTGCACAAAAAAAATATCATTCAACCACCAAACAAGCCGCTCTAACAGCAAAAGAAATCAACGCCCAAAAATTAATAATAGGTCATTTTTCAGCAAAATACAAAGATCTGAATCCTCTCCTGCAAGAGGCAATAGAATATTTTCCCAACACCCACCTTGCCGTCGAAGGAACAGAGTTCCATGTTTAATGCAAGAATGCTTGAATGCGAGAATGCGAGAATGCAAGAATGCAAGAATGCTTGAATGCGAGAATGCTTGAATGCGAGAATGCTTGAATGCGAGAATGCTTGAATGCGAGAATGCAAGAATTACAATATTAATATGCAGTGGTTATATTCAAAAGTTCATAATTTGTCTGGTGGTTAACTGTAGTATTTATTTATATGCAAAAGTTCATAGCTCAAAATCATATATTCAATACGCAACACTACTGGAATTCGTAATTTTCAACTTTCAATCTTCAACTTTCAACCTTTTTAAAAATTGTGGCAATAACATCAGTAACTATTCAGGCATTCAAGCATTCAAGCATTCAAGCATTCAAGCATTCTATTCTCGCATTCTCGCATTACCAAAAGGTGGTGGTCAAAAAAGAACTCCGATTTCAGCTTGACATTGCGAGTCAAAGAAAGTCCTCTGTCCGTTAACATCTTAATATATTCCTCTAAATTGTACTGATGCGGATGCAACACATCACCTGGGATAGCAGCAAACAACTTCCTGAAAATGGGATGATTGTGCGCGTCAATTGTTACAACCAGTTGACCATTCGGTTTTAGATGATTCAAAAGGACATCCCAACATTTATCAATATCAACAACATGATTGATGGCATTCATACAAAAAATTACATCAAATTTTTCATCTATGTTAAATGCCTCAATAGAGCTATTTATAAAATTTACTTTGGGAAAATCAGAAAATTCGAAGAAGGGAAGACGATTGGTATAATCATCCAATAGCGGATCAATAGCAGTAATAGAATGGTCAGGATAATTTATAAAAATGCCAGCTGGACCACAACCAGCATCTAATATCTTTGAATCATTAGAAACGATCAAGTCATCTTGTATCTTGATAACCAGGTCGTTCCAATACTTCTTCTTCCAATTATAATAAGTAGCCTTATCTTTTTTTTTGAGATAATTTTGCCACCACCTCAATTCCGCAAACTGTGCAACTTTCCACCGCAAACGGCTTGACATTACAGTTTTGTTTTTTCAGCGTCTGCCATAAATTTAGCAAGACCAATATCCGTCAAAGGATGATTTAGCAATCCTAAAAACGCTTTTAGCGGAGAAGTAACCACATCAGCACCCAACTCAAACGATTGAACGATGTGTCTAGGGTTTCTGATAGAAGCAGCCAAAATTTCAGTCATTACACCATAATTGGCATAAATTTCCACCATTTGCTTAATCAACTCCATTCCGTCCCAATTTGTGTCATCAATTCTACCAATAAAAGGAGAAACGTAAGTCGCTCCAGCTTTTGCGGCTAAAATAGCTTGACCAGATGAAAAGACCAAGGTACAGTTGGTTCTAATTCCCATATCAGTAAAATGTTTGATAGCTTTCACACCATCGCGAATCATCGGAACCTTAACAACAATGTTTGGAGCAATTGCCGCCAGTTTCTTGCCTTCTTCGACAATATCATCATATCCAGTTGAAAAAACCTCCGCACTGACATCGCCCTCCACCATCGAAGCGATGGTCTTGTAGTGATCCATAATTGCTTCAGTACCTTTTATACCTTCTCTTGCCATCAAAGACGGATTAGTGGTTACACCATCTAATAAGCCCAAATCCTTGGCTTCTTTGATTTCCTCTAAATTAGCTGTATCTACAAAAAATTTCATTTTCTTTATTTTTGTGCGAATTTACTTAGAATTGCACTTTTCTTTTCGATAAAATCCTTTTTTCTGATTTCTAATCAAAAAAAATACTTTACTTTGAAAAAGTATATACTTTATATTTATAATAGTTTAAAAGAAGCGTTGGCTAGTCAAAATCGGGGTGGCGTGCGTGGGCATAGAGCGTGGAACCATTATTTTGACAAGAATTTGGCTTTGGTCCGACAATTCGGCTTTTTTTCGACTGAAAAAGTAAGAGACAAAATCACAAAACTACAACATAATCTATTGATTACTAGTAGGTTAAAATGGTTAGGGGACTTGCGAAACATCAGAAAATTTAGATTTAAAGAAATAAACACAAAGCCAACAACAAAAATTGCAAAACAATCGTCCCATCCACAAAAAATAGAAAGAAGTTATCGCTGGCGTTTTTATCAGATTTATAGAGTAGAAACAGGCTTGCCAAGTAAGTCAAAATCAATGGAAAGACCATCGAAGAATTACGCAATAAAGAATGAAATACTGCCAATAGACCGAAAAGCAAAATGCCAATACAATACCCAAAATATTTGCTTCCTTTGATACCAAGAATCAAAGGCAAAGTTTTAATGTTTTCCGATTTATCCTGATTGGAATCACGAATATCAAAAGGGATGGTTATTAGGAAAATGAAAAGAAACCGTTCCAAACAAAGGTAAAAGCTTACATCAGATTTCACCAAAAACACTTTTTCCGTCATTGGGAGAACGACAGTCGCAAACATCCAAACAAAAGCGATTAGGAAAATTTTCAATCCATTTATTTCACGCAAAGATTTAAAACCAGGAAAAAATAAAAAAGGCACCGAATAAAACAAGGTCAAAGCTCCTAAGACCAACAAATAGACTTGTATCAAAGGCGATAAGCACCAAAACAGCGAGAGACAAGCCAATGCTCCAACACCAAACAAAACATAGATAACAGCTAGGTTTGAATGACTCCAGTCTATTACTTCTTTGTCTTTATTGTTTGGATTATTCAAAGCGACAATTCTGTGCAAATTGTAAGAACTGAGCGTAGCAAAAAATACAAATGAATGAATCTTGTTCGTAGCAAAAGAGCCAAATAGCAAAATTTCAGTTGACCAACAAGCCACTAAGGCAGCAATGCTGATAAATAGATTGCTGTAAACTAAAAAGCTTATTATTTTTTTAAAATAGATCAATATTTAAGCCGCTTCTTCTCGCTTTTTCCAATACCTCATCAATCCACTTACGCTCATCCAAGAAGGATTGGCAGCTTCGTAGATGCTAAAATCCTCCTTTGGAACACCAAATTCAATCAATTGATTTTTGGTAAATTCTTGAAATTTAGGGACAGTATCCGCAACTGATGCTCCAGCCTCATAATAAGGTTTTATCCAATCAGCCCAGCTATTTAACATAGTTTCTAATTGCAGAAGATGATCTTTAACGCCTGTTACTTTGCCAAAATGTGTTAGATAAATTTCTTCCATATTTAATGAACGGATTTTTTCTATAGATGCCATCCAATCTTCGACATTTATATCAGGTGGAGGACACGGAGGCACAACCAAACCATCTTTGATTTTAACGCCAGCAACATCCCCACAAAAGATCGTTTTATCATTAAGTTGCCAAGCAATGTGATGCACAGCGTGACCAGGCGTAAAATGAGCCGTAAATTTTGCATCATTTACAGAGACAACCTGATGGTCCTCCATTTCAATTAAATTAGATTCGTCAATGGGTTTTAGCGTTCCCCAAAGCGGTTCCATCATTTCTTGATAAATTCTTTTAGCAGAACTTACCAATTTAGAAGGGTCGTGCATATGCTTGTATCCTTTGGGATGAACATATATTTTTGCTCCCTGTTCCGCAAAAGCCCAAGCAGCACCTGCATGATCAAAATGAATATGTGTTAGAAAAACATGTTTTATATCCTTAACTTCGTATCCAAGTTTATTGATTTCTGTTGTAAGTTGTGGAAAAGTAGAATGAGGACCAGATTCGACCAAAACAGGTCCATCTGCCGTTTCAATAAGAAAAACAGCAATAGCTTCTGGCACATTTTGAAAATTAAGATCAATTGTATGTATCATTGTGATAGATTGTATGGATAGGATCTATTGCGAAATGGCAATAAATCATTGAAAATGTCATTACAAAAAGTGTAAATTTAGGGACTTAAAGCTTATTTACGAGTAAGTAAGTCATTATTTTAGCAGTCTCTAATGTATGTCCTTAAACTTAATCCAATAATTGTAATCAAACTTTGGATGATTAAATCGAAAAAATATTTTAACAAGCATATGAATAAGTTAGTAACAATATTGATAATAATGTGTTTTTGTTTAACAGCAACAGCCCAAAAAAAAGATAGAAACGGAGTGAAAAGAGCCAATCCATATTCTAAAGCCAATTACAAACCCTATCAAGGCAATGATCCTGAGAAGTTGGCGGAGATGCAAGCAAAAAAGATCAAAAGTGTTCTTAAACTAAACACTGACCAAGGTGATTTGGTTAATCAAATATTTTTGGAATCGGGTAAAGTGATGAAAGCCATCAAAGAAAAGGAATATGCGACGGAAGAAGATAGAACATTGGCTGAAGAACGTGTTAAATCAAGTAGAAACGAGGCAGTTATTAAATTATTGACTCCTGCACAGGCGATGAAATATGAGCAAATTGTAGGAACGATGGGAGAAAAACAAGTAGCTACCGTTGAATTTAAAACCCGTCAAAAGATTCAATATTTGGACAAGCAGGTTGTTTTATCGGAATCTCAAAAAGACTTAGCGTATGATATTTATCACAAATATCAATCTAAAATAAATGAACTTCAAAGGAAAGACATTGCAGATGCTCCACAATTTGGCGATGAAATCAAAAAATTGAGAGTTCAGCAAGATGAAGAGATTTTCAAAATGCTAAATCCTGACCAAATAGAGAAAATTGATGATAAAAAGGATTCTCCATTGGAAAGTTCAAATTCTCTTTATGGAAAGCAGTTTTCTAACAAACTGACTAAAATGTTGAATTTGGCGCCACAACAAAACAAAGTCATTTCTAATATCAGTTCAAGAAGCTTGAAAAAAGTATCAGAACTTAAAATGGAAGGCTTAAGTGAGAAGAAAACAAAAAAAGCTGCCAAAAAAATAAGCAAATGTTACGTAAAATCAATAGCGAAATCATTAAATCCTGAGCAATCCAAACTGCTTAAAGAGCAAAAGAAAGACATAAGAAAAGAGTTTTTGAAAATAGGTTTGAGGTAAAGCTCTTAGACTAAATTAAATTACATCTATTTCGGACTCTTTTTTCATCAGTCCACGTTAAAAATACTCGACGTAGCGTGGCTATGTCTGCGTTTTTTGCCTTAACTGATAAAAAAATAGCCTCGAAATAAATTGTGTTTAATTTAGCCCAGGAACTTAATCCAACCCTTTTTTTAAATTTCGCATTAGGATTCTTACTTTTGTGCCATGATTTCTAAGGAAAAGGGAAGGCAAGAGTATTTTCAGTCAGCTATATCGGTCAATTGTGTGCTGTTTTCATATTTTGAAAAGGATTTGAAAATACTGGTGATTGAGAGAAACAGAGAGCCATTTTTTGAGAAAAAGGCTTTGCCTGGTGGATTGGTTTTCCCAGACGAAGATTTGGATGTAGCAGCAGAAAAGATTATCAGTGGCAACACTTCATTATTTCAGGTTCATAAAAATCAGCTAAAAGCTTTTGCTGATACCAATAGACATCCTCTTGGTAGAGTTATTACTGTATCCTATTATAGTGCTGTAAGACATTCAGAAATCGTTTTAAAAGACACGGAGCTGTCTAAAAATGGCACTTGGTTTAGTTTTGCAGACATTCCAGAGTTGAGTTTTGACCACTCTCAAATTGTAAAAACAGCGATTCTAAGATTAAAATCTGATATTCGGTATCGAACACGAGCATTTAATCTGCTGGAAAATGAATTTACCCTTCCACAATTGCAAAATCTTTATGAGGTTGTTCTGGGAATTGAATTAGATAAAAGAAATTTCAGACGTAAATTAAGCGTAATGAAATTTATTGAAGAAACAGGTGAAGTGCAAAAATCCCTTATGTACCGTCCAGCCAAGCTGTACCGCTTTAATCCACAAACTTTTATGGAATGGAAAATGAAGGGTAATGTATTTTCGTTATGATTGACCTCAGAGAGGTCGCACCTTTTTAAACCTTTGGGCAACGACCGCAGTGCTTCTTGCCTTTTTTATACTTTTTACAACATTTCTTCTTTTTGTCCTTTCCTGTACAAAGGCAGGCGAAAGGCGAAAATTCCAATTGTTGGTTTAATATTTTTTGCTCTATCATTGTAACGCAAAGATAAGCGACTGAGAATGAGCCAGCAATACCCATTCTGGTGATTTTGCTACTTAGTATTAGGTAGTTACTATAATGAGATTCTAAGATTATAAATTGAATTATTTTGCCATATCTGGAACGGACTTTTCCATAATCTTGTTAACAAATCATAATATTGAAATAAGTACGGGTTAAAGAGTGTTAAAGCATTGGACACTTTTAACATTTCGTATAATTTTAAAATATATGAAAAAGCTTAGCATTAAAGTATTGATCTCGGTTATGATCTTGGCAGCCCTTGGGCTGATAGGCATTCAATTATTTTGGATGAACACATTTGAGAAAAATCGTTCGGTAATTTTTGATTCAACTGTTCAATCTGCTTTGAATAATGTTCAAAGAAAACTAGAAACTCGCGAGGCGGAAAGATTTAAAGAACAAAAGGTAAATGTCAATACGACTCAGTTTAAAAATTTGGGTGGAACAGCACGTAGCAAATCTAATGACACCATTCTTCATGCCAAAAGGGCTGAGCTGAGAAGAAAGTACATTGAGGGGAAAGCAGTTCTCGGAGTAGAAATTAATGACATTGATCGTGCTTTTGCAGAAAAACTAGGATTGGAAAGCGTCAAAGGCGTTTATGTTGACAGTGTGCACCGTTTAACACCTGCTTTTCACGCTGGATTGAAGAAGGGCGACATCATTACTGAAATTAATGGCAATCTTGTTGACAGTGTTTACGAGTTTATGGAGGTGCTTAATAAGCTAAAAAAAGGCTCTCAAATTGATTTGACCTTCGAACGGTTGAATTTCACCAGTAATAACTGGCTTTCAAAATGCAAAGCAATAGATCAGCTCAATTATGATATTTTTGATGATAGCATTCGAATAAAGTACCGTTTGCACATCCGAGATTGCGAAAATCCTGGGGATTACAAAGGTTATCAATTAATAATAGACAGTACCTATAAGTACAACACAAGTATTACAGATACTTCTACAAAGCAAGAGTTATTGAGTTGTAATTACGATCATGATGTTTTTAAAAATAAATCCTTACTAAATAAATCAAGGTTGAATAAGGATAATTACATGAGATTTGAGAAAGATCATTATATATTTAGTACAGTTGAACCTTTGGGCAGATTCAAGCAATTTATGGCTGATGATTCAATTCCTACAGAAATCAGAATTGAGCAGGCTTTGGCTTTGGAAGTAATCAATGATCAGTTGGAGGATAAGGATATGCTTATTCAATATGCGGTAAATTTAATGAACAAAAAAGCGAATGCCAGTAACAATAAAGATATAGCTGAACGATTGTCGAAATTTGATTTGTCAAAGATGATACATGAAGAGCTGGAAGTTCAGGGCATAAATAAAAAAGCAGAATGGGGTATTGCTGATATGGGCAGGGTGGTACTTGCAAGTGAAAATTATAAGTCTTTCGAGAATTTGAAAACTTACAGTACGCCATTATTTCCAAATGATATAAAAAGAAAGCCAAGGTACATTATGGCACGCTTTCCAGAGGACAATGCAACTTTTGCCTCCGTTTTATGTGCGTGGATGTTTCCCTTGTTGGCGATGCTTTTCTTGGGTATCATTATCTTTTGCTTTGCCTACACTGTAAATACCGTGATAAAGCAGAAGAAACTATCAGAGTTGACGACCGACTTTATCAACAACATGACACATGAGCTAAAAACACCCGTTTCTACAATTAAATTGGCTTCAGAGATGTTATTAGATGAGAGCGTACCTGTAGAAAGTAATACTAGATTTATAAAAATTATCCAAGACGAAAATCAAAGGTTGGGAAGCCAAATAGAAAGAGTTTTGCAAATTGCTAAAATCGACAAGGATAAATCAAAGCTGAGATTAGAAGAATTAAATGTTCATGAAATATTGGAAGGTGTAATGGAGCATTCATTGCTTCAAATAGAACAAAAAAATGGTCAGTTGGCTTATGAATTTAATTCAAGTCAACCTGTTATTGAAGCCGACAGAGTTCACCTGACAAATATATTCAATAATTTATTAGATAATGCAATAAAATACACGCCAAAATTACCAAAATTGAAAGTGTCTACTGAGGATACAGATGAAGGGATTATTATTTCATTTAAAGATAACGGTATTGGCATGAATAAGGAGTCACAGAAAAAGATATTTGACAAATTTTACAGAGTTCCTACAGGTAACTTGCACAATGTCAAGGGCTTCGGTTTGGGCTTAGCTTATGTAAAATTAATTACAGAAGCGCATGGTGGAAATATTTCAGTTATCAGCAAACCCAATCAAGGAAGTTTATTTCAATTATTTCTACCTAAAAATACGTCTGAATACAATATTTCTTAAAAAAATCCTTTGTTGAATATAGTGAGCAACAATTAAATAACAATAACACCTATTTTACTATGAGTAAGAAAAATAAATTACTGTTGGCCGAGGACGACCCCAATCTCGGATTACTATTAAAAGAATACTTGTTTATCAAAGGGTATGAGGTAACGCTATGTGAAAATGGTGAGATAGCTTGGGAAAAGTTCAACAGAGGTGAATATGATTTTTGTGTGTTGGATGTAATGATGCCCAAACTAGATGGTTTTTCTTTAGCGAGAAATATCAGACAAGTAAATGAGGAAGTGCCGATTTTGTTTCTGACAGCAAAATCCATGAAGCAAGACAAAATTGAAGGGTTTAAGATTGGTGGGGACGATTATCTTACGAAGCCTTTTAGTATGGAAGAGCTTCAATTGCGTATTGACGCGATTTTGAGAAGAATCCAGTCAGGTGTCAAAAACAAACACGAGCAGAACGAGTTTGATTTCGGTATTTTCCACTTTGATCACAAGCTTCAGGTTCTAAATTACGAAGAAAGTGAAGTGAAATTGACATCAAAAGAGTCAGATCTATTGAAAATGCTGGCTGAAAACATCAACGATGTGATGGAAAGAGATGAGGCATTGAAGAAAATCTGGCGTGAAAGCAATTACTTCACTGCTAGAAGTATGGATGTCTACATCACCAAATTGCGTAAATATCTAAAAGTTGATCCAACCGTTGAGATCAAGAATATCCACGGAAAAGGTTATCGTTTGATTACCCAAGCGAAATCTGCGTAGATAAATAAATTTATAAAGCAAGTTTTTTAAGCCAGTGATCCACGAAAGTGTGGTTGCTGGTTTTTTGGTTTAATGCGAGAATGATTGCTTCATCAGACAAGGCGTGCCTTGTCTCTACCGTATGTATGGTGGTGGTTTAATACAACTTTTTCTTTGTGTTCTTTGCGCCTTTGTGGTTTACAGAAATAAGCAGCATAATGCATCATATTTGGGTAATTTTATGTATATTTAATCATTGGCGGAATTGAAATTGAAGAAAAAAAAAATAGAAATGGAGCTAAAATTAAATCTTGAATATTCAGATATATTGGAATTGATAAAACAATTGCCAGCTAATCAAATCATGCAATTGAAATCTGATTTGGATAATGAATTAAAGAATGAAAAAACACCTTCGCAAGTTAACTCAATTCAGAGCTTGCTTTTGAACGGTCCCGTAATGGGAAAAGATCAATATGAAGATTTTGTTGAGAATCGTAAATTTTTTGGATTATGGAGAACGAATTGATATGTCTTGATACTTCTGTTTTAATTGATTTTTTCAGAAAGACAAAGAAAGAAAATTCGTTTTTTTACAATTTGACAAATGATTATTCTCAATTTGCAGTATCTGTGATAACAGAGTTTGAGATTTATTGTGGAGTAAAGCCAGAACAAAGATCATTTTGGGATAACTTATTTTCTCAATTTCAAATATTGCCTTTTGATTCACGAGCTAATAAAGAAGCCGTTCAAATTTACCAGGCACTAAAGCGCAAAAGTAAGTTGATAGAAATGCCAGATATTTTAATAAGGGCAACAGCAAAAGCTTATGGGTTAAAATTGGCAACTATTAATACTAAACATTTTGATAGAATAGAAGGATTGGCATTAATTTCAATCTGAAAAAATCAATAGTACACAAAACCCCAAAAAATGCCCGAAACCTTCTTTGAGTGTGACGCTTTTCTTTATTTGTTGGAGGAGTTTACGCCTTTGAGTGTGGAGAGGTTGAGGAAGGAACTGTTTAAATAATGCTTCAATGTTACAATGCTTCAATGCTTCAATTTTTTTGCTCTGTGGTGAATTTGGATTAGGCCTAATCTTATGGAGATTCCGAAATGTCGGACCACCGATATTTTTCTGCGCTGGTCGCTTAAAAAATTCGGGAATGACACAGAAACTAGTACAAAATCTATGAAAAAAATTAAAAATCTATTAAAGCTTGCTGTTAGTATTTATGGGGTGGTGTGTCTTTTTTTGTATTTTTTTCAGGAAAAGTTTTTATTTCATCCGAGAAAACTGACGAGTGATTATGTTTATCAGTTTGATGGGGAGTTTGAGGAAATTAATTTTGATACAGAGGATGGTGAGATTGTAAATGCTGTTCATTTTAAAGTGGAGAATCCTAAGGGTGCTGTTTTGTTTTTACATGGCAATGGCGGAACCAATAAGAGTTGGGGTGAGGGAGCGGACCTTTTTACGGACAATGGTTATGATGTTTTGCACTTGGATTATAGGGGTTATGGTAAAAGTACTGGAACAATTATGAGTGAACAAATGATGGTAGATGATGCTCAAATTGCCTATGATTATTTGAAGGAGCGGTTTGAGGAGGAGGCGATTGTTCTTTCGGGGACTTCGATGGGAACGGGCGTTGCTAGTATTTTGGCTGGTCAAAATGCTCCTAGTAAGTTGTTTTTAAATTCTCCTTATTCGAGTTTGAAGGCTTTGATTCTTGAAAAGGGATTTCTTGTTCCTCCTTTTATTATAAAATATGGTTTTGCATCTATTACGAATTTAGAGAAGGTAAAATGTCCTATTTATATTTTTCACGGCAGTAAAGATCGCTTGATTCCTGAACAACATGCTAAAGATTTAGCTGATAAATTTGACAATGCTAAATTGACGATCTTGGAGGGTTTTGGGCACAATGTGACGATGCTTCAGCCGCCTTTGTTTAAGTCGAAAGTTGGGGAGCTTCTTGGGGGAGAATAATGCTTCAATAAATGTTGTTTATTTGAGTAAAATATACTAAATTTTGCGTTAGTTGTTGGCGACGCGATTTATTATTAATGAGCCATTCCCAATCCTATGGTAAGGGAAGCGTGGAGGACGAACTAGGCGACGAAGCAGCTAAATATTCGAAACTACGCCCGATGCGAGTGGAAATGTATGGAAGATGATTGGGGAAAATTTGCCAAGCAGGGCATTTATGGGCGAATTGCAATTCGCCCCAACGATCAATTTCAATTCATTCCATACATTGCAACGGACAGCGGGGAGAAAACGTGATCGAAGATGATATGTTCCGTCCAAATTAATAAGAATAAATTTATACATACGAAACTTGAACGGTCCGTTGTTGCTGTAATTAAGCCAAACTTTTCCTACGATTTCTCCATTTTATTAATCTGTAAATGGTGTAGCACAATAGCAATAATACAATTATTCCGCAAAGTGCAGGGACAAAAACCGCAAAGACGGATAGACCAATTGCGCCCATTGTTTCTACACTGGAAACGAGTGGATTTGCAACTCCGCCTGTGGTGGCTGTGGACGCGAGTCGGGTAGTGGCTGATCCACCTTTGATCAGACCAGCGGTTCCTCCACCAGCGATGATTGCGAGCGACCATTGCATTAGTGGGTCCATTTCGATGATTGCACTGCTCATCATTACTGTTCCGCCTATAAAAGCAGCAGGGGTTGTTACCGTGTCTAATAAGTTATCTATCCAGGGTATAAAGTAGCCTCCGATTTCAAAGATGGTTGCTGTGGCAAAAGCGACGAGGGCTGGGGTTGTTGCCATCCAATCCATTCCAGCACTCATTTCCATTAAGCCAAACTTACCTGCAAGGCTCATAAATAGGAAAGGGACAAAGATTCTGAATCCAACTGCGGCACTCAAGCCCATACCGAGCAATAGACCTGGAATAAACTCTATCATAAAGTGTTTGTTTTCGTTAATTTCGTTCAAATGGGTAAACGGTTATTTTTGGGGAAAGGTTCCTTTTTTAAAGTTGAAAGTTGAAAGTGGAAGGTTGAAAGTTGAAAGTGGAAAGTGGAAGGTTGAAAGTTGAAAGTGGAAAGTGGAAAGTGGAAAGTGGAAGGTTGAAGGCTGAAAATTGAAGGTTGAAAGTTGAAAATTGACCTTCGACCTTTAATAACTGGGTACGATTTTGTAATTTTATAAAATTATGGAAAACGGAATAGCTAAGAAAAGTTTAGATTTTGCAATACGAATCGTTCATCTTTATAAGCATTTAACTAAAACAAAATCGGAGTATGTATTGTCAAAACAATTGCTTCGAAGTGGCACAGCCATTGGTGCTTTGGTTAGTGAAGCAGAGCATGCACAATCAAAAGCTGATTTTTTAAACAAAATGAATGTAGCTTTAAAAGAAGCAAATGAGACAAAATATTGGCTCATCCTTATGAAAGAAACAGAATACATAAGCAAAGAAGAATTCAACTCAATCAATGAAGAAGCCTTAACATTAATAAGACTTCTAGCGAGCATTGTAAAAACAACAAAGAAAAATCTAAATAGAATTTAAATCACAGTTGAAAATTGAAGAGAACCTTCCACCTTCCACTTTCAATTTTCAACCATTAAACTTCCACTTTCAATTTTCAACCTTCCACTTTTAACTTTTAACATCACGATTCGTAAACCCTTATTATAGGCACTTTTATTCCCTTTAGGGTGATATTTCCGTATAACTGATTTATGGGATACAAACGTAAAGAATTTAATGAAATAGGCTTTGACAAAGCTATTTACCAACGTTATCTTCACAACCATCAGCAAGAGTATATTCGCTTGCGCTTGCGGTGTGTAAATGATTATGCTACTGGTATGGAGTTCAAAGAGATTGCACAGCAACGCAATA
>Ga0209187_1000566_pt1 | contig 59608 bp, 40 predicted proteins | sample BantaG_FD_187430 | JGI IMG/M metagenome (GOLD analysis project Ga0209187, IMG submission 187430) | Marine algal microbial communities from Bantry Bay, Ireland - BantryBay_4 metaG (SPAdes) (version 2) | ecosystem: Host-associated > Algae > Red algae > Unclassified | place: Bantry Bay, Ireland...
TTAAATTTCTAAAAAATTCTCGAATCTTTACACTTTTTTGCGCTAAAACTCAATGTTTACCATAAAGTTAAACAATTTTACTCAAACTTTCAATCAATTTTGTAATAATAAATTGTTGATAACCAAATGGTTAGAGCTTTTTGAATAGACACTAAATATTTACAGAGGTCAGTGCCTTGTTGTTTTAGCTTGTATAAATATTTATAAATGGTTTCAATGCTAACCATTTCGAGGCTTCTTTTTAACAAACTTCTGCAATTTGTTCAGGGCTTCATAAGCATTTTATTAACCATCTAATTCTACGTTTGACTTGTCCAGTTAATTTAATTTTTTTGTTTTTTAACTGATGCCTTTTCATACAAAGTTTATGAGCAAAATCAGGATCATATATCTGTTTCTTGACAGTTCGTTTACTGTTTCTGTAAATTTCATTACGGACACTTTTTTCAGAAAAGCCAATAATTTTTGAAATCTGTTTTTTCGTTGTTTCCGCTTCGATTAAAGCGCCAATTTGATACCTTTGTTGTAAGGAAATTTGTTTATTCATAAGTTAGGATAGTGTCCACTTAATTTTTCACAACCAACAATCATAATTAAAAATTTTCATCTTTCAGCTGGATTATTCTGCTAATAATAGCTTAGCAATCGGTGTTATATCAAAATTTGAGTGCATCAACAAGCTATTATTTAGTGTTTTCATAATTTTAAGCACAGTTATCCCTTCTATTGATTTGAAATAGCGTTTATCCTTCGGTTTTGTTTTACAATAAAGCGCCCAACAGTTTTAAATTATAAGAGAGCACCCCCAAAGCAACGTATCTCTTAAAATGAGCTAAGCTTCTGTCTGGACATCTATCTAAACCATGATGTTCTAAACTATTGATGTTGGATTCAATGACACTGTGTTTACGTCTGCCTGCTTTAAAATCCGCTTCACTTTCTATCTGCTTTTCTACTGTATTGCGTTTACCTTTTTTTGGCAAAATTACGGTATCAAAAACCTTTTCTATTGCTGCTTTGTTGAGTTTTGAATAATAACCGGTATCAAAACTAATTTGTGACAAATGATAACCAGCCGACTGGCTAAATTTTGATGCTATGGCTCTGGCTGTTGGTAAGGTCATATTTACATCTACCTGCTTTGTTATCACCTGGTGGTGTAAGATAAAATGATATTGACAGGTGGCCACATTTACATTTAAACATTTACAGCTATGTTTTTAACAATTTAATAATTTTTTACAGATCCAACTAAAAAAGGAATAAGCGAATTTAAAAAGAACAAAAAAACTAAACATAGGCACAATAGCGCAAAAACAAGCGACTTAGCTTAGCTTGTTTGCACTTCATCTGCCTCTACCAATAACTCATTGTCGGTTAAACTTTCTATTTTTTTACCCAAGTAAACTAATTTATCTCCTTTATTTATGGTTAATGAGGATGTATTGGCGGGTATAATTTCAAATTGATTATCAGCTTTTTTTATAAATAATGGTATTACATCTCTTTCATTATTAATTTGTTCAATGGCTTGTATAAATTCTTCATTTCCATTTAATAAAACTTCATTAAACAATGGGTGATTTCTTGCTACTTCATTAAAATTTATATAATCGTCCGTATGAGAAAATAAACCTTCTTCTGGGTTTTTACTACTGTCGTCTAATTCCTCGGCTGTAATTAACCTGTAGGCACCGTTCTTACCAAAATCATCTTTATATTCATTTAAAACAAATTGGTTTACCTGTTTGCTGCCTGTTAGTGCCATTAAATAGCCCATTTCACTCAGTTCTAATATATCTTTAATGTCATCAGTATATACATTGGCTTCAAAAGCCTGTAAGCCTATTCTTTTAGCTAAATTTACGTTATCTACATTGCTATCAATTAAAGCAACATCTCTACCATTATTTTTTAAATATTTTGCTAACAATAAAGCTGCTCTATTAGCACCTATTATTAAAATGCCACTACTTTTATCAATAACCACACCCATTAATTTTGCTATAAAACCTGCTGTTGTAGCGTTTAGTAAAACTGTACCTAACACTATGGTAAACACCAATGGCGTAATATATTCGGCACCAGGGTAATTTTTAGCTATCAATTTAGTACCATATAAAGAAGCAATACCAGCAGCTACAATACCGCGCGGTCCTACCCAACTTATAAACAGCTTTTCTTTTAAACTTAGTTTAGAGTTAAAAGTGCTTAACAATACGCCAATTGGCCTTAAAATTAATATTACAGATAAAAATAAAGCTAAAACTCTAACATCTTTTATCAATTCTAAGTCGGCAATAGTAATGTTGGCTGATAGCAAAATGAAAAGTACGGATATTAGTAGAACACTTATACTTTCTTTAAAGTACAATATTTCTTTTATGTGAGGAACCTTCATGTTGGCTAATACTAAACCCATTGTAACAACTGTAAACAGGCCACTATCAGCCACTAAAATGCCTGATAATACAAAATTAGCAAGCACATAAGCAAGTGTAAACACATTTAATAAATAATGTGGTACCCAATTTCTTGATAACAGTTGCTGTAATAATAAAGCACCTAAACCACCAAGTGCAACACCAATTAAAACAATTTTAGCAACGTGTTTAATTGATTCAAAAATAAAATTGGCTGTTTCATGATCTAAAGCTGCAATAAATTCGTACACTAAAACTGCAGCTAATGCACCAATAGGATCAATTAAAATACCTTCCCATTTTAATACAGATGCTACATTTCTTTTTAGTTGAAGATTACGTAAAATTGGAGCGATTACAGTAGGTCCTGTAACTATAATTAAAGCTGCAAAAAAGGCTGATAATGACCAGCTTAATGGAATTATATAATGAGCCAATAATGTACCTCCTACAAAGGTTATTATTGAGCCAATTGTTATAAGATTTAGTATAGAAGGCCCTATTTCTTTTGTTTCTTCTCGTTTTAAGGTTAAACCACCTTCAAATAATATTATCCCTATTGCTAATTCTACAAAATAAAATAAGCTTTCACCTGGAAACAATCCTTTTTGGCCATTATAAATAGGTTCTATCCATTTAGCTCCACTTTCGGACAATAAGCTTGATAATGGACCAACTGCTAACCCAATTAAGATAAGTGGCAAAATAGCAGGTACTTTTAAGCGCCAAGCTAACCATTGTGCAAATATTCCAAGTATAACTATACTGGCAATTTCTACCATTCAATTAAAAATTTTCACCGCAAATATCTAATTTCTTTTTTTATTTTGTAAAAAATGCACGCAATCAGTACATAATTTATTTTAAATTAAAACATTGTTGATGTTAAATTAAAAAACCTTCAATAAAATTGAAGGCTTGCATTTATTAAAAAGACTAAATTTTTCTATTCAGAAACTCTATACCAATATTGGCTTCTACCAATTAATGAAAAGCCAATGTATCCTTTTACTTTCAACTTATCTGGTTCCATCAACTCTAAGTAACATTTATAGTATTTTCCATTTTCTGGATCCATAATTTGACCACCTTGCCAAAAGTCGTCTTTTTTTACTAAATCACTTAAAATTTGCATACCTAATATTGGCTGGTCTTTTTTAGCATCTTTACATTCAATACATTTTGGGTTTTGCTCTTCTTGCGGCTCTCTAAAAAGCTTTACTACTTTGCCATAGTATTTTCCATCTTGCTCAAATATTTCTACGTGCGATTTTATGGTTTCCCCATCATCATCAATGGTTTTCCAAATACCAAGTATTTGCGCATTTGCATTAAAGCATAAAAAACAGGTAATTAATAAAAAAGCAATTGAGTGATTAAATTTTATTTGATCTAACATTTTTAAATAAGTTTTATTTTTACAATTATACTAAAAAAATTGTCATTTGGTATGATATAATATACTTATTAAAGTTTAACAGTTAGGAAAAAATGCTTACGCTTGCTGTAATTTAGTTGGTTCTAAAGGCTTTAGCTTTGCTTTTTGAAGTTGAAGTGAGATGAAAAAAGCTGCAATTGGAATAAAAAAATGTGCCAGCCTATATATGGTTTGTGGCAAATATTGAGAAAAAGTACTCCAAGTTGGATCAATATTAGTATATCCAATTGTTCTGCTTAGCGCAGTAATTAAACCCCAAATGGCAGCCCAAATTAAAAAAGGATAAGCAAACCTTCTGGGAAGAAAAATTCCAAAAACAATGGCCATATCTAATAAGCCTGCATAAAATATAATTCGATTAACAGTAAATTCAGAAAAATAAAGCCCCATAAATCTTAATGAACTCATAGCCATATCCGTCCAATAACCAGGTCTAATATAAACGTCGAGGGCATACAACCCATGACCAAAAAATGTTAATGCAACAGCAATTTTAAGTAAATAGTTTAGCTTTTCTTTTTTAATATTAGTAAATAAAACTAAATATAAAAATAAAGGAGAAAACATTTGACAACTATATTCTACTAACTGGCCGAATTTATAAAATTTTTCTTTATAAAAAAGTGCGGACAATATTACTAAAAAAGCTGAACCTAAAATTAATACTTTTCCTAAATTTAAGTGTTTTGGTTTTAGAAATAAAGCTAATAAGCTACAAAAAATATAAAAAATGCCAGAAGTTTTAGTTAAAATATTTATTGCTTTGCTTACAATAGGAGAGCTGCCATATTCCGTCCAGGTATAGCTAGTATAATTGGTAATAAAGGAATACATAATATCAGGATCCCATAAGATAACTCGAAAAGGTGCATCAAAAAAAAGGTGCTCTAAACCTCTTCCAAAAAAAACAAAAAAAGTTGAAAGTCTTATTATCAATACAATTATATTAAGTGTATCTGTATTTTTTGTTTTTAGCATTAATTCATAAAGTATTATATCTATAGATATACTTTGTATGCGTTATAAATGTTTCAATTCAAACAAAAAAAATGGTACAAATTTAATTTTACAGGATTTGTGCAACATTTTTTTCAATTATATATTTATCTATTAAGTAATTATTTTAACAATAACTAAATAAATATAAAACCTAATCTAGTTCTTTAACGTACTACCTAATATTAATTAAAGAAAATTAATGATGTGTAATTTTAAAAAACTATTCTGTTCAGTATTTTTTGTAATGTTAATTGGTATAAATTATGCCCAGCCAGACAAAATTAGGGCTGTTTTTACCGATGATCCATCTACAAAAATTAATATAATTTTTAATACTGCTTCAGAAAATACCAATCCGATTTTATATTATGGAACTAACCCTACTCAAGTAAATAGTAACACAAGTGCAAAGGCCTTTAAAGATAACACTTTGTCTAATGAATCTTTTGGAATGTATAATACCTTCGTAGTGTTAAACAACCTTACCCCTGATACAAAATATTATTTTAAAATAAGTGACTCTGATGGATCAACACCTACTTATTATTTTGAGACGATACCAGACAATCCAAACAAAAGATTGAGTTTTATTTGTGGAGGAGATTCAAGGCAAAATAAAGATATACGCATAATAGCTAATACTGTAGTTTCAAAATTAAAACCACATGCTGTTTTTTTTGATGGTGATTTTACCGATAATGGTACTGATGAACAATGGCAAGATTGGTTGGAAAATTGGCAATCTTCAATAAGTAGTGATGGCCGTATAACTCCACTAGTACCTGCACGTGGCAATCACGAAAGAAATAATGCAGAATTAACAAAGTTATTTGGTACAAACAGCACAGCTGTTTATTCTTTAAGTTTTGGCGGTAATTTATTTAAAGCCTACACGCTAAACTCACAGATTACTACTATTAGTTATTCAAGTCAAACAGTTTGGCTAAAGGATCAACTACAAAATGATGGAGACTATTTTTATAGGTTTGCACAATACCATCAGCCTGCGCGGCCTCATACAGCATTAAAAAATGATGGCGCAGCTCAATATGCCTATTGGTCACCCTTGTTTTACCAATATAATGTTGATTTGGTTTTGGAAGGGGATTCTCACATGGCGAGCACCACATACCCAATAATACCTTGTACAGGTGGTTATGGATGTGTTGATGGCTTTATGGAAAATGAAGTTAATGGAACAGTTTATACAGGTCAGGGTTCTTGGGGGGCACCACTAAGGCCAGCAGATGATATAAGACCTTGGACTTTTTACGGAAAAAGAATAAATCAGTTTAAGTTAATTTTTGTAGATAAGGAAAAAATTGAATTGAGAACCATTGACTACCCGAGCTCTTTTAATGCAGGTATTAGCGAAGTGAATGTTAATGATAGATTTAACTTGCCCAATAATCTTTTTATTGAGCCTGGTGTAAATAAGTTAACTGGCGCACCTCAAGATGTTTTAGTTATACCAAGTAAAAAAGCTTCAAGTTATCCTGAAATTGAAATTGCTTATCCAATTGAAAATTCAACATATTATGAGCAAGTTGATGTTGATGTTATTATAAATAACATATCTCCACAAAATGAAATTAATGCAGTTGTTTTCTATTTAAATGGTGTAAATATCGGCTTAGATAATTCAAAACCATTTTCCTTTAAAATTAACAAGTATTATTTTAACGTTGCGCAAACATACGAAATAAATGCAATTGCCTATGATGTTAATAATGTAGCTTCTCCAATTGCTTTTAAGCGAATAAAATTTAAAAATGGAGTTTTGCATACAGTAAGTTCTAAACTAAAAGACTCCTTTAACGATGCTGAAGAATTACCAGGTAAACGTACTGATGTAGGTAATTTTGATTTAGATATGGGTTACAATGAGACTGTTTGTGGCCTAAGATTTACGAATATTAATGTTCCTCCAAATGCAAATATTGTTAATGCAAGAATACAGTTTACTGCAGATGAAAGAAAAATAAATAATACAAATTTAGAGTTTTTTGGAGAGGACTATGCCTACTCTTTAGAGTTTCTGCCAAGTTATTCTAACATAACAGATAGGATAAAAACACCAATATCTGTAGATTGGTCATCAGTTCCTAATTGGGAAAGTGTTGGAGATATTGGCTCAAACCAAAAAACACCAAACTTAGCAACAATAGTACAATACTTAGTAAATAAACCAGATTGGTTGTTAGAAAGTCCGGTAACTTTTATTGTAGAAGGAGAGGGTTACAGAGTTTCAGAAACTTATGACAGTAATCCAGATTTAACTCCGGTTTTAACTATAGATTATACTGGTAACAATCAAATTTTAAGTGCATATTGTGTAAACTACTCTGATACTATTTTGGTTAATTCAGGTGCAAACATTGATATTATAGGTGCAGGCTTTTCTAATTCTACCAATATTACTAAAGTAGAATTTATACAAAATTCGACTGGTAGTATTTTAAGAACAGCTAACACCAATCCCGTTATGCTAAATTATACAGTCTCTGTTAATGAAACAATAACTATAAAGGCTACTGATGATGCAGGAAATAGCGCATTGAAAAACATAGTAATTATTACATCTAACTTATCAACCTGTTTAGATCCAATTAATATAAATATACATTCTACAAGGCCAAATTCGATAATTATAAATTGGAATGATGTACCAGATACATACTATAAATTTTATTATAAGGCTTTAACAGAAAACGATTGGAAAGAGCATTGTACGCCAGTATCAACTATGTTTTTGTATGGGTTAAATGCTTGTACTAAATATCAATACCAAATTCAATTAATTTGCGGAGATTATAACAGTTGTAATGATAATAGCAACTTTGGTTATATTACTTCAATATTGGATTTTGAAACTACTGATTGTGTAGGTGCTAAAACAAATGATACAAATGCAGAATATGGAAAAGAATACAAAAGCATAATATTTAATGCTTATCCAAACCCGATTGAAGATATTTTGTATGTAGATTTAGAAGTAAAACAAGAAGTGGCTGATGGCAAAGTTAATTTGTTAAATGAAAAAGGAGAGATACTTTTAAGTAAAAGGCTTCAAAATAATAAAAATGAACACTTTGAATTTAACACAGCCAACTTACCGAAAGGTAATTATACTTTAGAAGTAAATAATGGTTTAGAAAATCAAAAAGAAATAATTAAAAAATAACTGTTTTAAAATGTGGAAGCCATATCTTTTTCAAGATATGGCTTTTTTTATATTCCACATCTTGCAAGCGGTATAAAATTATAATCTTCAAAATCTTTCGCCAAATATTGATAATGAGCAGAAATTGCTATCATAGCTGCATTGTCAGTGCAATATTCAAATTTTGGTATGTAAGTTTGCCAACCTTTTTCGTTGCCAGTTTTTTCAAAAACTTTGCGAAATTCGCTATTGGCTGATACGCCTCCTGCAATTGCAGTATTAGTAATGTTATGTTTTATTGTAGCTTTAAGCAACTGCTTCATTAAAACTTTTACAATTGTATATTGAACAGATGCACATAAATCTTGCAAATGTTCTTCAATAAATCCTTCTGGTTGTTTTTTTAAGAAGTATAACACACTTGTTTTTAAGCCACTAAAACTATAGTTTAAATTAGGTACAGATGGCTCAGCAAATTTAAAAGCACGAGGGTTGCCGTTTTGAGCTAATTTATCTAACAACGGACCGCCAGGGTAGCTTAACCCTAAAAGTTTGGCTATTTTATCAAAAGCTTCACCAGCCGCATCATCTACGGTTTGTCCTAAAATCTCCATATTATTTACCGTTTTTACTAAAACCAATTGTGTATGGCCGCCACTTACTGTTAAGCATATAAACGGAAAAGTTGGTTTGGGCGCTTCAATAAAATGGGCTAATACGTGTGCTTGCATGTGATGCACTCCAATTATTGGTATATTTAAGGCTAAGGCCATTGTTTTTGCAAACATAGTACCCACCAATAAAGAACCCAATAAACCTGGGCCTTTGGTTACTGCAATAGCACTTAAATTGGTTTTAGCAATGCCAGCTTCTTTTAAAGCAACATCTACAACTGGTACAATGTTTTGTTGATGTGCTCTGCTGGCCAACTCGGGTACTACGCCTCCATATTTTTCGTGTATTTTTTGATTAGCGACTATGTTCGATTTAATTGTTCCATTTACAATTACAGCTGCACTCGTATCATCACAAGATGATTCAATGGCTAAAATGTTTATATTATTTTGCATTTTTATTTAGTGTACAAATATAAGAATTTGATTGGTTGTAATACCTTTTGTAATCCACTACTGTTCATTTTTACTACAAGCTACAGTATCGTTTTTGTTTTAAAACCTAATTAAATTTGTTAAGTATAATAGATTGATAGCAACAAAAACATAATGGCCGATAATAATAAATCAAGCTGCCCTTTAAACAGCAGAATACGGTTTCTTTTAAAAATCTTTTTTTATTAATGTATCAAGTTCTGTTGAAGTATAATTGGCTTCCATTTGCTTAATTAAATTGAGGTATTGAGCTTCACCAGTAGTTCGGTAATTTTCAATTTTTTTATCATTGCTGCAACCGTAAAAATAAAATGATAAGACGCCAATAAGCATAATAAGTTTTAAATTTTGATGTTTTACTTTCGGTATGTAAATTAAACCTTCCATTTCCACGCAATATTTGGTAGCTTCGCATAAAAGTAAACAATTATGAAAACAAATTGGTTTAGAAATTCGACTTTTATTTTTATGATGAGCTTAGTGTTTGCAGCTTTATCTGTTAATGCCAACCCTCATTGTGAAGTTCCTTGTGGTATTTATGAAGATTCGTTGAGAATAAGCATCATAAAAGAACATATTGTAACCATTGAAAAAGCAATGAACCAAATTAATGAACTTTCGAGCGAACCTGCAACTAATATTAACCAGTTAGTTAGGTGGGTAAATAACAAAGAAAGCCATGCCGTAGAAATTCAAGAAATTGTAGCACAATATTTTTTGCACCAACGCGTAAAAATTGCAGACGCTAAAGATTTAATGGCAGTACAGAAATATCAAGCTCAGTTATCATCATTACACGAGGTTATGGTTTATGCAATGAAAAGTAAACAAACTACCGATTTACAGTTTATTGAAAAAATGCGTGCAGCTGTAGAAAAGTTTGAAAAGGCTTATTTTGTGAAAGCAGAAGGTGGAGATCATAAACATCCACATTCACACAAACATTAATTTTTTTTTCAAAAATTGAGTTTAACTAAACTTATCTATACGGTATGAATATTTTAATATCGGCTTATACCGGTATGGGTAATATGATTTTAAAAACACCAATGATAAAAACAATTCACCAATTGTTTGAAGGTGTTAAAATTGATTTAGTTGCAGGTAATTCTTTTGGTCCGGAAGCAATATTAGCAGGCAGTAGTTACATAAATGAAGTTTTTTTATTAAATGAGGATAAGCCTTCTTACAATAAAAAAATTGCAGAAAATTGGCAACACAATTATTGCTTAGTAGGTTTTGATGCCGCACCAAAATTTTTAATCCAATTGCTAAGCAGCTCTAAAGTAAAATCAATTGTTAGGCATTATTTACCTTCTAAAAACCCAATTCAACAGGCAAAACGTATTTTACATAAAAATACACATTGGGTAGCTTTGCAAGCTGGCAGGCACGAAATTGATTTAAATTTTGACTTGTTGGAAGTGGTTACTGGTAAACCTTTTGAAAGAGACAAAACTACTTTTGTTGCTTTTAATGAAAGTGATAGTATTTTAAAAAAATATGATGTTGAAACTCCATATATTATAATTCAGCCTGGTGTAGCAAATGGAACTGAAGTTACAAGAGCCTGGCCACCAAGCAATTATATTGCCTTAATTGAATTATTACTTAAAAACTATGGCCATCAAATTGTATTGGTTGGCGATAAAAGGGATTATAAAGATGCAGCAAAACCAATAACAGAGCATTTTGAAAAAGATGATAGAGTTATTAATACAGTTGGCGCAACAACAATAGATGATTTAAAAAATTTACTCCGTTTTTCTAAGATAACAATTTGTCACGACTCTGGCATAATGCATTTAGGAGATGCTTTAGAAGTACCTTTAATAGCACTTTTTGGCCCGAGTGATTTTAGCAGAGTAAAACCATTGAGGTTATCTTCTCATTATCTTTTTTCTAAAACTAAGTACTTAAACACCAAATATAATTTTAAACCGTTTAATGAAAGTAATTTAAAAAAAGGTGAACCAAAAAATTACCCAATGCAAGGCTTGTTGGTAAATGAAGTATTTAATAAAGTCAAAAGTATTATGTAAAATTATACCTCCTCATTAACGTAAAAAAGCTAATTTGATTTTCGATAGAATATACCAACTCTTAGGTTTAAATAAAAATAGTGGAATGGCTCGGTATTTGGTTAGGGGCTCGTCTGCCAGTTTTATTATCATTGCTTTTAATGTTGGTTTAACTTTTCTAAATAGCATTGTTATAGCAAATTTAGCTGGCGACTATGAGTTAGGTCGCTACGAATACATAATGACCTGGATTAACCTGTTTTGCATTTTTGCGTTATTTGGTTACCATACTTTAGCCGTTAGAGAAATACCAAAATTAAAAGCTAACAACGATTTTGAAGGTATAAAACACTTTTGGCAACAATCATTTTGGTGGGTCTTATTAGCGGCTTTTTCAACATCAATATTGGGCTGGTATACGCTCAACTATTTTAACTTAGTTGATGCTTCAGATTATAATTTACTTAAAATCGGATTATTAATGATGCCCATTTGGGTAATAACACTATTGATTTCTGGAGTTTTAAGAGGTTCTAAACATATAATAAATAGTCAGTTACCAGTACAAGTTGTGCGGCCTTTAATTTTTGTTATTGCTGTTACCTGTTTATTTTTTGGCTTTCAAAAATTTACTGCCACCTCAATTCTTATAGCACAGTTGTTTGCTTTAACATTGGCATTAGTGGTATCAATTTATTATTTAAAAACTAATGAAAGACATTTGTTATCAAAACCAATACAAAACGAATATGAAAGTAATTGGTCTAAAGCGGCATTATTACTTTTTTTTCAAGGTTTGGTAGCGGTATTAAATACAAAATTTGACATTTTATTATTAAACAATTATTGCACTAAAGAAGAACTTGCTTATTATGCCATTGCAGTAAAAGTTGCCTCTTTAATGGGCATAGTATTAATGACAGTAAATTTGGTTATTGGCCCGGAAATTTCCAGGCTTTACAACCAAAAAAATATTGTAAAGTTAGAGATGCTTTTAAGTCGATCAATTAAATTAATTTTTATATTAACCCTACCAATTGCTTTGTTTTTGATAATGTTTGGCCCTTTTGTACTTTCTTTATTTGGTAAAGAATTTGGTGTAGGTTATCCTGTTTTAATTATTTTTATTTTTGTTGCATTGGTAAATGTTGCTGCTGGTTCGGTTGGTAATATTTTAAATATGACTGGTTATGAAAAGCATGTTTTTTACGGCATACTTATTAGCTTGGTTTTTAATATTGTATTAAATATTATTTTAATTCCACTTTATGGTATTATAGGAGCTGCTATATCAACCGGTAGCGCAATTATTATTTGGAATTTAATATTGTGGTGGTTTGTTAAAAAGAAAATTGGTATTAATCCATCTATATTTAACTTTAAAATTTTTCATTGAGTAAAAATGAAATCCATAAACCAGATTTTTTTATTGTAGGCGCACCAAAAAGCGGCACTACTTCTTTATACTATTACCTATCTCAACATAAAAATATTTTTTTGCCACCTAAAGAACTATATTATTTTGGTGAAGATTTTACTTATATAAACGGAAAATTAACACTCAAACACTATCTATCCTATTTTAGAGATGCCAAAAAAAATCAAAAAAAAGGCGAGGCATCTGTTTGGTATTTATACTCAAAAAATGCAGCAGCAGAAATAAAAGCTTTTAACCCAGCTGCAAAAATAATAATAATGTTGCGTCAACCTACTGATATGATTTACAGCCTACACCAGCATCAATTATTTAATGGTAATGAAGATATAACTGATTTTAAAGCCGCATTACAGGCACAAGCCGAAAGAGCAAATGGAAAAAAAATTCCGGTAAACTTAGGTTGTCCAATTGAAGGTTTACAATATCAAAAAGTTGGCAAATATTACGATCAAGTGAAACACTACCTTAATATATTTGGTTCTGAAAATGTTCATATTATTTGGTTTGATGATTTTAAAAATGATGTAAAAGTAGAATACAAAAAGGTTTGTACTTTTTTAAACATCGCTCCATTAAAAACTATTGATCTATCAATTAAAAATAAAAGCCAAAAAGCCAGAAGTAAAAAGTTGACAAAAATTTTAAGACATAAACCTGCCAGGCTTGTAAGTTTGGTGAAAATTATTTTACCTAACCGAACGCTAAGACATAAAGTACTAAATTTATTTTGGAAGTTAAACAGCATTGAAAGTAAAAGAACCAATTTGTCTAAAACTTTAGAGCAACATTTAAACCTTTTTTTTACAAATGATATTGAAAAGTTGGAAAAGCTTACCAAAAAGGATCTAACAAATTGGAAAAACAGACAACAATTAATATAATAAAATATAGTAAATAATTTTATAGTTTATAGAAAAAAAGTTACTTTTGTACTCATTTTTTAACCTTTTAAATTTAATATTTTTTATTTTGACAGAAGAAGAATTAACTAACTCAAAAAACCTTAATGAGGGGGATGAAGCAATTCAGCAACCAGTTGAGGCGCCGGCAACAACAGAAACGCCGGTCAACGATACTGTTGCAGTTGCAGCAGAGGAGATAGCAAGCAAAGCTAAACCAGTTGAAAGTGATGATGGTGGAACATTTAGTACAGATTTTGCACCATTAAAAAGCTTTGATGGCGGTGCACACGATGATTTTGACTGGGAAATTGACAAAAAAGAAAACCAATTTGCTGAAGGTGATTCAGATATGGTTCAAGCCTACGAAAGCACTTTTAAAGAAATTTCTGAAGATGAAATTATAGAAGGTTCCGTAGTTTCAATTACTGATAGCGAAGTAGTACTTAACATTGGCCACAAATCTGATGGTTTAGTGTCTCGCTCCGAATTTAGAGACATTGAAGATTTAAGAGTCGGTACTGATGTAGAAGTGTATGTAGTTTCTCAGGAAGATGAAAGAGGCCAATTGGTGTTGAGCCGTAAAAAAGCTAAACTGCTTCAAGCCTGGAACAAAATTGTAAAAGCAAAAGAAGAAGAAACTGTAGTAGAAGGTACTATTATTTCGAAAACTAAAGGCGGTTTAATTGCCGATGTTTTTGGTTTAGAAACTTTCTTACCAGGTTCTCAAATTGATGTTAAACCTATTGTTGACTACGACATATATGTTGGTCAGCGTATGGAGTTTAAAATCGTAAAAATTAATGAAATCATAAAAAATGCGGTTGTATCTCATAAAGCATTAATAGAAAGTGATTTAGAAGAGCAACGCCAAAAAATTATTGGCGACTTAGAAAAAGGTCAGGTATTAGAAGGTACTATTAAAAACATTACTGACTTTGGTGCATTTATTGATTTAGGTGGCGTTGATGGATTATTATACATAACTGATATTAGCTGGGGTAGAATTACACATCCTAGTGAAGTATTGGAATTGAACCAAAAATTAAATGTGGTTGTATTAGATTACGAACACGATAAAAAACGTATTTCACTTGGTTTAAAACAATTGAAACCTCATCCGTGGGATATTTTTGATGAAACAGTTACAGAAGGTTCTGTAGTAAAAGGTAAAATTGTTAACATTGAAGATTATGGTGCTTTCCTTGAAATTGAACCAGGTGTTGAAGGTTTAGTTCACGTATCGGAAGTAGGCTGGTCAAACCAACCAACCAACTCAAGAGATTTCTTTAAATTGAATGATGAGCACGAAGCCAAGGTAGTAACTATTGATAGAGAAGACCGAAAAATGTCATTATCTATTAAGCAATTATCAGAAGATCCGTGGCAAAATATTGCTGCCAAATATGCAGTAGGAAGCAAACATTCTGGCTTAGTTAAAAACATTACACCTTACGGCGTATTTGTTGAACTTAACGATAGTGACGGAATTGGTGGTATGGTTCATATTTCAGATCTTTCTTGGACAAAACGTTACAATCACCCTAACGAATATACTAAGGTTGATTTAAATTTAGAGGTTGTAGTATTAGAAATTGATTCTGAAAACCGTAAGCTTTCATTAGGCCATAAACAAATTGAGGAGGATCCTTGGGATACTTTCGAAAACATATTCCCAATTGGAAGTGAGCACGAAGGCACAGTAATTAAAAAGAATGATACTGGAGGTATTGTCTCATTGCCTTACGGGGTAGAAGCATTTGCGCCAAACCGTCATTTGAAAAAAGAAGATGGAACATTAGCAGGCGCTGATGAAACTTTGCAGTTTAAAGTTATTGAATTTAACCGTGACGATAAGCGCATAGTAATTTCTCATACTCGTATTACCGATGATGCAAAATTTGAAGAGCGTAAACAGCAAAATCAAGAGAAAGATAAGCAAAGAACGCGCTCAAGAAATCAGGTTAAGAGTATGCAAAGCAACTTAGAGAAAACCACTTTTGGTGATTTAGATGTGCTTGCACAACTAAAACAACAAATGCAGCAAGATGAATTGAAAACAGTTGAACCTGCCGAAGAAAAAAGTAGTGAAAAGGCTGTAGCAGAAACCAAAGAAGTTGTAGAGGAAAATGTAGCTAAAAGTACTGAGCCTGTTGCAGATAAGGTTGAAGAAAAGCCAGCCGATAACGATGCAGCCAAAACTGAAGATTCTACTACGGAAGAAGAATAAGATTTAAATATCTTTAAATGATAAAATAAAAGGCTGGCTTTGTGCTGGCCTTTTTTTATGCTCCATACTTTGGGAATTTTTTCATAAAAAAATGGGTTATATTTCTTAAATAAAGTCCTGAAACAACGCCAAAGCATCAAACAAGAAAAAGTGACAATTATATGAAATTATTATTTAAATTTTCTATTGGCTTAGTATTGCTAAGCAGTCTGTTAATTGGTTGTAAAACAGCTAAGCTATCTACAACAACAGAAACACCTGCGGCCATTGTAAAAGAGCAAAATAATGCCTCTTCTTTATTATGGAAAATTGAAGGGAATGGCATAAAACCATCATATCTTTTCGGTACCGTTCATATTTTAAAACAGCAAGACTTTGTGTTAAAGCAACACGTAAAAGATGCTTTTACCGAAGTAGAACAAATTGTGTTAGAAGTAGATATGGACGACCCAAATATGCAGATGGAAATGATGCAAAGTGCAATTATGAAAGATGGCGTAACATTAGATCAACTTATAGACGAAAAAACTTATGAAGCCTTAGATGCTAAGTTAACTAAAAGTTTAGGTATAGGCGTACAAATGTTTAATACTTGGCAACCAATGTTATTAACTTCATTATTATTAACTGATATTGTTGGCGAGCAACCCGCAAGCTTTGAAGGTACTTTGGTAGAAATGGCTAAAGCACAAGAAAAAGAAGTATTAGGCTTAGAAACTATTGCAGAACAGCTTAATTTTTTTCACGATATACCTTATAAAGAACAAGCCACTATGATTTTAGATTATCTAAACAAAGCCGAAGAAATGGAACAAAGTTTTTCAGCTATGACAGGTCATTATCTTTCTGAAAACATTGATGCTTTGTACAATTATATAATGGAAGAATCTAAAAAGCAAAATTTTAATACCACTAGTTTAGTAGATAAAAGAAACGAAAACTGGATACCTCAAATTAAAGCAATAGCGTCAGAAAAATCTTCATTTTTTGGTGTAGGTGCAGGTCATTTGGGTGGAACAAAAGGAGTTGTTAAATTATTAAAAGCTGCTGGTTTTACAGTAAGCCCGGTGGTTGAGTAAGCTAAACTTATTTTTCTTGTAAAAATTTATCCTTCAAAATCTTATCTTGCTTTCCAAATTTTTAAATAAAATGGAAGCATATATATATGATGCCGTTAGAACGGTAAGAGGCAAGGGCAATAGTAAAGGTTCATTAATAGGAGTTACGCCAACTGAATTAGCAGCTCAAACACTTCATCAATTAAAAAATAGAACCAACTTAATTACAGAATTGGTGGAAGATTTAATTTTGGGTTGCGTTGGTCAAGTAAAAGATCAAGGGGCAAACATTGCCAAAAGTGCGGCACAACATTCTGGCTATGGCGATCATTTATGTGGTGTAACCTTAAACCGTTTTTGTGGTTCGGGCTTAGAATCCGTTAATCAAGCAGCTGCTTACGTTAAAGCTGGTTTTAGAAGCTTAATGGTTGCTGGCGGGGTAGAAAGTATGTCGCGGGTAAAAATGGGTTCCGATGGTGCAGGTATGTTTATGGATCCTGCTTTAGCTATTCCTGGTAACATTGTGCCACAGGGTATTTCTGCCGATTTAATTGCTTCTAAGTTTGGTTATTCAAGAGAAGATGCTGATAAATTCGCCTATGAATCTCAAATGCGGGCTACCAAAGCCGAGGAAGAAAAACGGTTTACTTCCCGCTTTGCGGTAAAAGATATTAACGATATTGAACTTTTAACAACCGACGAAAACATAAGACCAAGTACAACCGTAGAAGGTTTGGGACAGTTAAATCCATCTTTTGATGTGATGGGCGAAATGGCTGGTTTTAATGCTGTTGCCATTGATCGATATCCAGAAATTGAAACCTTGCAACACGTGCACCACGCTGGCAATTCTTCTGCAATAGTTGATGGCGCTGCGGTTGCTTTAATTGGCAACAAAGCAGCTGGCGAAGCTTTAAACCTAAAACCACGGGCGCGTATTGTTGCCAATGCGGTAATAGGTACAGACCCTACAATTATGTTGGTTGGCCCAGCTCCAGCATCTAAAAAAGCACTTCAACAAGCTGGTATGGAAAAAAGCGATATTGATTTATACGAAGTGAACGAAGCCTTTGCAGCCGTGCCCATGTATTTTATGGAAGAAATGGGTTTAGATCATAGTAAAATAAACGTTAATGGTGGCGCAATTGCTATGGGGCATCCGCTTGGTGCAACAGGTTGTATATTGTTAGGTACTTTGTTAGATGAGTTAGAACGGCAAGACAAACAAACTGGTTTAGTTACGCTTTGCATTGGTGGTGGTATGGGTATTGCTACTATTATTGAGCGGGTTTAATTTATTAAATTTAGTATATTTATGCGTTATCATCAATTCCCAAATAAATTCTAATTAAAGATGAAATTAATCTTCCTAATATTTATGCTCTCTACTTCAAATATTTTAAGTCAATCAACAGATTCGCTTAAATTAATGTGGGATATTTCTAATAGAGAAAGCATTGTCCTTCGTTTGGATTCTACTACTATTTTGCCCCACAAAGACAATATTGAAGTTTCTGGCAAAAACATTTCTTCAATTATTTATTATGAAATTGATAAAAACAAGAACCTAAAAATTGAAAAGGATATCATTTTTCCACAGTTACGAACATACAATAAATCCAATGAACCCGATTGGAAAAAATATAGAGCATACTTTAGAAGAAAAGTATCTTCTGAGGTTACTCCTCAAATCTGTTATAACGAAAAAATAATTATCCCTTCTGTCGTTGACTCCATTGAAATTGGTGGGATAATTACCTTCTACTATGCACCAGTTAATGATTTAAAATTTACCAAATTAATTTATCCATCCATGAATGATCGACTTTTGGTTGAAGAGTGGCAAATCGAAAATTTAAGTAAGTTTGACAAATCCCTTACTATATCTGAATACTCAAGCACTCAATCTGAAAAAGGTTACAAAGGGAACTACAGTTTCATCGTGAAAAGCAAGGGACAAGAAAATATCAAAATACGTCCTGAGGAAACATATACCTTTCCAGTTTTGTATGGCGGACTACTAAATCAAGATCAATTTGAAAACTTTAATTATATAAAAGCTAAGGATTCACGGATGGAGTTTTTGAACGACTGCCGCAACAATCTAATCCTTAATTCACCAAATGACACCTTGAATTTGCTTTTTTATTTTTCTAAAATAAGAGCAGCAGAAAGTATTTTTAATTCATCAATGGGTCTTGTACATTCTCCTGGTGGAGGTAACTACTATGTCGGCATTTGGGCAAATGACCAAATAGAATATGCGGGTCCGTTTTTCCCGTATTTAGGATACGAGAGTGGGAATGTTGCTTCATACAACGCCTACAAAAAGTTCTTAGAAAATATACCAGAAGATGAAAGTCATATTCCATACGCTTTTGAAGTGGATGGTAATTTTCCTATGACACATCAGGACCGTGGCGATGCCGCAATGATTGCTTATGGAACATCATTATTTTTACTTAATAGTGGAGATCAAGAACAAGCAAAGGAGCTTTGGCCTTTAATTGAATGGAGCCTTTCGTATTGTAATAATAATAGAAACGAATATGGGGCAGTCAAATCTGATTCAGATGAAATGGAAGGAAGAATTGAAACTGGAGATGCCAACTTATCTACTTCTACCTTATATTATGGTGGGTTAAAATTTGCAGCCAAGATAGCCAAGGCTTTGAACAAACCAGAACAAGCAATTATTTACGAAAATCGCATGCTCGAAATGGCGGAAGTAATTGAAGCATATTTTGGCGCTACCTTAGAAGGTTTAAATACGTATAAATATTATGACGAAAATAAATATCTCAGACATTGGATATGTCTACCTCTAACAATGGGCATTGATAAGCGGAAGGAAGGTACCCTGAAAGCACTTTTTGAAACGCTTTGGACAGACAATGGAGTATTAGTACAATACGACCCAACTGATGATGGTAAAGAATATGTGTTTTGGGATAGAGCAACATTATACGCTTTGCGAGGCGCTTTGAAAGTAGGTGAAACTAAAGTGCCCATTGAAAAGTTATGTCGCTATTCCGTAAATAGGCTATTAGGTGCCCATGTACCCTATCCGGTAGAAGCTTATCCGGAGAACAATATGAAGCACCTTTCGGCAGAAAGCGCTTTGTATTGTCGCATCTTTCTGGAAGGTCTTTTAGGTATTGAAGCCGTCAGTTTTTCGAAACTCAAAATAACTCCTAAACTTCCAGACGATTGGGATTATTTGGAATTGAAATCTGTTTATCTATTTTCTAAGCCGTATGATATTTACATAAGTAGAGAAAACGAAAAACTAAAAATGACTGTTAAAACTGATTTGAAAATAATTTACGATAAACTAATAAAGGTCAATGAAGAAATCTATTTAAATTTCACAAACTGATGATAACTTTAGATATGATCGCATATCTCTTCGTTTCTCAGAGAGACGACGACGTATCATTATACGTTGGGTAATAAAAGGTTAGCCTTCATTAATGCCACGAATAGTTTATTTTTATACCAGAAATCAAATAAATAGAAAATGAAGATAGAGGCATTAAAATTGGAGTTAATTAATAAAATTAAATCCGTGGGAGATAATGATGGGCATAAATTGAAGTAATTGGAAGCTACAATAAAATAAATGTGGCCAGATAGCGAAATTTTGAAAAGATTAGAAAAGCCGATGAGAAAAAAAACAGATATTGAAGAAATTAAGCAAGAACAAAATTTTAAACCAATAAACAAAGAAGCGTTTTTTAAAAAAATTGAGGAATTGAATATAGAGGATCCTCTTGAAAAATTAATTGAGATGATTTAAGATGAATTATTTGTTAGATACCAATATACTTTTGATTTATTTACGAGGGAAAAAAGAGAGACTGCAAATTGAATCTGATTACGATCCATTTGGAGTTGATAATAATCCAATAATATCTGTTGTTAGCGTTGGTGAAATTAAGTCAATTGCAAAAAGGAATTATTGGGGCAGCAAAAAGATGAATCTGTTAGATGATATATTAAATTCGTTAATAATTATTGATATTAATTCAGAAGATCTTATAGAAAAGTATGCAGAGATAGATGCCTTCAGCCAAGGTAAACTTATTGATAATCCATTACCATTAACTGCAAGAAATATGGGAAAAAATGACATTTGGATAGCTGCAACAGTAACTGTCACAAATTCTAAATTAATAACTACAGCTGAAGATTTTAGACACCTTCATGATAAATATTCTCAGGCAATAGAAATAGAATATTGAAAAGTGTAATGAAGTCATTACCTACCCCTAACGAAAAGTAAAAATGAAGAAATCTTAAAACAAGTTAATGCAAAACGAATATTTAAAATACGAAATTGGAGAAGATGGAATAGCCATCATTACCATAGATCAAGTGAATGAATCTGCCAACCTTTTTAGTGCAGCCTTTATAAACGCTTATGCTAAAACAGCAGAAAAAGCTATTAACGATGACGCTGTAAAAGGCATTATTGTAACTTCGGGCAAACCAATTTTTATGGCTGGTGGCGATTTAAAAGTATTAGGCGCACCAATTAAAGATGCCAAAGCTTTTAGAGATGGCATTATTAAAATGCACAAAAAATTTGGTGAAATTGAAAATGGCGGTAAGCCTTTTGTTGCTGCAATAAACGGCACAGCATTGGGCGGTGGTTATGAGTTATGTTTAACTTGCCATCATCGTATTGTTTTAAATAATCATAAAATAAAAATAGGTTTGCCAGAGGCAAAAGTTGGTTTGTTTCCTGGTGGGGGCGGCACGTGCAAATTGCCTTATTTGCTTGGTATTCAAAATGCTTTAATGTTTTTATTGCAGGGGCAAGAAAAGCGTGCACAAGATGCCTTGAAGATAGGTTTGGTACACGATGTGGCAGAAAATGAAGAAGAAATCTTACAAAAAGCAAAAGCGTGGATAGCGAATAACCCAAAACCGATACAGCCGTGGTACGATAAAAAATATAAAATTCCTGGTGGTGATTTTTGGTCGCCAACTGGCGTGCAAACATTAGCAGGTGCAGCAGGAAATGTGAGCAAATTAACACACGGTAATTACCCGGCACAAAAATATATTTTAAAAGTAGTACACGATGGTTTGCAGTTGCCGATAAACCGTGCCTTAGAAATTGAAGCCAGCTATTTTACCAAAATTTGCCAAGCACCAGAAGCGAAAAATATGATTCGGACGGGTTTTATGGCTATTCAAGATGCTAAGAAAGGGAAAACTCGACCAGCAGATCAACCAAAATACCAAGTTAAAAAGTTAGGCGTTTTAGGTGCAGGTATGATGGGTGCCGGCGTAGCGTATGTGTCTGCAAAAGCAGGTATGGAAGTGGTTTTAAAAGATGTAAGTGTTGAAAATGCTGAGAAGGGAAAAGCCTATTCTAAAGTATTGTTAGATAAAGCGATCAGTAAAAAACGTTCCACCCCAGAAAAAGCCGAAGCATTATTAAACAGAATAAAAACCAGCGACGATCCAACTTCAATTGCCGATTGTGATTTTATTGTAGAAGCCGTTTTTGAAAATCCAGCCTTAAAAGATTTGGTAATAAAAGAAACAGAAGCCGTGTTTCCAGCTGATAAAATATTTGGCTCTAACACTTCAACTATTCCTATTACCGACTTAGCAAAATTTTCAAAACGACCAGAAAACTTTATTGGCGTACACTTTTTTTCTCCGGTTGATAAAATGCCTTTGGTAGAAATTATTGTTGGTGAAAAAACCAGCAACAAAGCCATTGCAGCAGCCTTAGATTATGTAGTGGCCATTGGCAAAATTCCTATAGTAGTTAATGACAGTAGAGGGTTTTTCACCTCGCGCTGTTTTGGCACTTTTGTAGCAGAAGGAATGTTTTTATTAGAAGAAGGCGTGCCAGCAGCTATGATAGAAAACATTGCCAAAAAGCAAGGCATGGCAGTTGGACCTTTGGCAGTTCATGATGAAGTTACGTTAACTTTGAGTTTGAAGGTTTTTGAAAGTGATCCAAATACAAATAAGCCGCAGCATCAAGTTCGTGCCTATAATATGATAAAAGATTTGGTAGAAAACAACAACCGAACCAGCAAAAAAGATGGCGCAGGTTTTTATGATTATCCTAAAAATGGTAAGAAGAAATTATGGTCGGGTTTGGCAGATAAATACAACTCCAATGTTGATACTATGGAGGAGCAAACTATAGCAAAACGAATAATGCACCGCCAAGCATTAGAAGGTTTTAGATGTTTAGATGAAGGCGTTTTACTTTCTGCTACTGATGGCGATGTTGGCGCTGTTTTAGGACTTGGTTTTCCAATTTACACAGGCGGTTATTTATCTTATATTGATTATGTAGGTATGAATAATTTTATAAAAGATTGCGATGAGTTTAAAGAAAAATTTGGCCCACGTTGGGAAGTACCCACAAGTTTAAGAGCGCTTGCAAAGGCGGGTAAGTCTATTCACGAGTTTAAGTAAGAATTGAAAAGTATAGAAACACAACGAAGTAATTATTATTTAAAAAATACTTTAAGAGTTCTGAAGGAAAATAAAGCAAAATGAACTTATTACAAGGAATTAAAATCATCGACTTCACCCGCTTATTGCCCGGCCCAAAGGGAACACACTTGTTAGCACAAATGGGCGCATCGGTTACCAAAATTGAACATCCAAAAAGGTTGGATTATGCTCGTTTTTCTGGTCAACCAATTGAAGGAGCAGGTCGGTTATTCCATCAATTAAATCATAATAAAAAAATAGTAAGTATTAATTATGATACGGAAGAAGGGAAGGCAGAAATTTACGATCTTATAAAAAAAAGTGATGTAATAATAGAACAATTTAGGCCGGGGGCAATGGCCAGTTGGAGTTTAGACTATGAATCGATAAAGGCGATCAATCCGCAAATAGTTTATGTATCGCTTACTGGCTATCAAAACAACGGCAGCTATGCCAACGAAGCAGGCCACGATTTAAATTATTTAGCCTATTCTGGAGTGCTAAGTCAAATAAAAGATGCGCAAGGAAAGCCAGTCGTTCCTGCGGTTCAATTTGCTGATATTAGTAGTGCTTATGTGTTAATGATGGCCGTTCAAGCAGGCATTATTCAACAATTAAAAACAGGGGAAGGTTGCAATATTAATGTGCCAATAGTTAGCACGGTTACTCCTTATTTAGCTATTCCTTATGCTTTATATAAAGACGGTTTGGCTGTTGATCAGTTTAATGTTTTTAATGGAAAAAGCTTTGTCAACTATGCAGTTTACAAATGTGCTGATGAAGAATGGATTGCTTTGGGTGCTTATGAATTGAAATTTTGGAACAACTTCTGTAATTTGATTAATAAAGAGGAATGGAAAACCGATAATTTGTTGAATTTATCCGTTAGTAATTTCGATAAATCTAAAATTGAAACCTTATTTCTTACCAAAACAAGAAGTGAATGGATTGCATTTTTTAAAGATAAAGATGTTTGTATTAGCCCAGTTTTAAATTTGGAAGAAATTGAAGCCCATCCTTTGCACCAACAGCACCAAACTTTTGAAAGCTTTAAGATTGGCGAGCACGAGTTGAATGGCTTTAGTTTGCCTTTTGAAATAATTACTTAAAAACTAAATATTACATGATGGATAGGTAAGATGCAGACTTTATGAACTATCTTACTGCAACCTTTCTTATCTTAAAGTAATCTTCATATTAAATGTAAGGTTTTAAATAAATAGCAAGTTATCTTACAACCCAAATCTGATAATCAAATCTTTTTAACTATTTATAAATTATGAATAACTCATTTCTAAGTTTAGTTGTAGCTCTTTTTTTCTCAGCAACTATTTCAGCGCAAATTTTTTCTGATGATTTTGGAACCGACGGCGGAGGCCTGCCTTCAACATCAGTAGTACTAACAGACCAATGTTTTGATGGCACTCTCGGCGATTATTTTGGCGTTGTATTAGAATCAGAAATCAGCGAAATTTTTCTTAATGCTGATGGAGCTTTTCTTGCAGCTCAAGATATGGATGGTGGCCCATGTACAACTGGTATAGGTACAGCAAACTGGCCAAATATTAATATTGCCGGCCAAACGGGTTTAGTTTTGTGCTTAGATATTGCGGAAGGCGATGATGATACCAATCAAGATTGGGATGAAGATTCTCAAGTTGTTATTGCTGTAACAATTGGCGGTAATACAGAAACTTTAGGCACAATAACATCACAAGGAGCTGTCAATACTTTTCCTGGTTTCGATTGTAATAGTGATGGAGTAGGGGACGGAATTGAAATTACTAACTCCTTTACTACTTTTTGTTTTTCTATAAATGCTACAGGTAGTTCAATGGATGTAAACATTTCTATTAGTGGTTTAGATGCAGGAGATGAAGACATTGCCTTTGATAATATGGCAGTTTACAGCGACAGTAATCCAACTTCAACCGTTTTAAATGCAGCTTGTGGTGGAGTAGCAGGTTGCACAGATGCCGCTGCTTGTAACTACAATGCTTCTGCAACTGTTAATAATGGTACCTGCTACAATATTGGCGATGCTTGCGATGATGGAGATATTACCACAAATACCGATGTATGGATTAGTTGTACTACTTGCCAAGGTATGAGTAGTGGTTTAGACAATTGTGATGCACCTGTTTGGGAGGTTATTAGCCCCACTTTAAATGTAAATGCTTTTAACAATTTTGGGGAATGGGAAAGTATTACAAATGGCTTTTCAGCAAATGGTTTTTGTGGTTCAGGTTGTGCAGAACCAGTTAGTACCTGGTTAGTTTACGGCCCGTTAAATTTATCAAACACTTCTGCTTTAAATTTAGTTTTTGATGCCTCTGAAGCCTTTGGAGTTACAGATTTGAATATTGTGTACACTACAGATTATTCTTCCGCTTGCCCAACTACTACTACCTGGACAACAGTAGGCACAGTAACTGATAATGGTTTGGTAAACGTTGATTTTAGCGGAGCATCTGGCAGCCAGGTTTATATAGGAATAGACTATACAGATGATGGAACAGATGGCTTTAGTGCCTGGAATTTAACTAACTTTCAATTTTTAGCAAATGTGTGCCCAAGCGTTGGTACTCCAATAGTTTCAAATTGTGGCAATAACTTAGGTTGTACAACAGCATCAGCTTGTAACTACAATCCTGATGCTGAGATTGATGATGGCTCGTGCATTAACATAGGAGATGCCTGCGATGATGATAACAATATGACAGTTAACGATGTTTTGGTAGATTGTAATACTTGCCAGGGTCAAACAGTTAATCCAGAATTATGCCCTATAGATGCAAAAATAAACGAATTTCACTACGACAATATAGGTACAGATGCTAACGAATTTATTGAAGTTGCCTTACCAGCAAACTCCGATCCCACGCAGGTTCAAATTACTTTATACAATGGTGGTACAGGAGAATCCTACAGTTCTATTGTGTTGAGCGCAGCAAATGCTGTTAATTCTGATGGAACATTTGACTACTACGTTTGGTACCCGGAAAGTATACAAAATGGTAATGATGGAATTGCAATAAGTTGTATTGGTGGTATACTATTTGATTTTATAACTTACGAAGGCGCATTTATGGCAACCGATGGACCTTTTGCTGGTGTAATGGGTATTGATATTGGTGTAGAAGAATCAAGTGATATGACAGAGGGTCAATCAATTATGAACGATGGTGAAGGAAATTATGCAAATTACTGTATTGCCGATGCTGGTAGTGCTAATGATATTAACAGTTGTGTTTGCGATCCACTAATCAACAATAATTGTTTTAGCACCTGCACTCAAACTATTAATCTAAACCCCGGTTGGAATCTTGTTTCATTAGATGTTAGCCCGGCAGAAAATGCAATTTCAATTGTTTTTGGTGGCCTGCAAGCAGATAATTTAGAATTTATTACCGGCTTTGATAATGGTGCAAAAGTTTTTAATCCATTTGGTCCCTCTTTTTTAAACACCTTAACTCAAGCATCAGATGGATTTGGCTATTGGGTAAAAGTAACCAATGCAGATGTATTAAATGTTGAGGGAGATTGTTTAGATGACAATTTTCGTAAACCATTTGATGCCGGTTGGAATTTAGTGGCTTATCCACCAGATGCGCCGCAATCGCCAGCAACTTACTTTGCAGATTTAATTAACACAGAAGATTTAGAGTTTATTACAGGTTTTGATAATGGAGCAACAACGTTTAATCCGTTTGGTCCAATATTTTTAAACAGTTTAACAGAAATGAAAAATGGCTTTGGCTATTGGGTTAAAGTAACTAATCCTTCCAACCAATGAATTTCTTTAAAAAAAAATAGTAAAAATTACTCTAATAAGCCATAGTAATTTAATGATAATTTTAATGAGTTGAAATGTATTAATCTGTTGTAAATAAACAACTTGCGTTGCACTTAAGGTGCTGATTTACAAGTTTTATCAAGTATAAGTTCACTTTTTTATAATTATATTTTTAAGTAAAAAAATATAGTTTAGTGTATAGTTATATTTAATAAAAAGAAAAAATATGGAAAAGACATTACTACTTTGTATAATACTATCAACATCAGTAGCTTTACTTTTAGCCCAACCCAACGAATTTGACTTTACTCCAAACAATGTTACTCATGGTGTTATAGCAACAGTTGAAGTTAACGGAATTCCTGCTTCTAATTCAGATTGGATTGCAGCTTTTGATGAAGATAATAATTGTGCAGGTGCTGTTCAATTACTGGACTATTATAGTGAAGCATTTTGTTATCTTAGAGTTTATGGAGACGATATTACAACTTATAATATTGATGAAGGCATAAACACCGGTGAAACTTTTACCTTTAAGTTGTGGATTGCAGCTACAAACGAAATTTTGGATCATCCTACAGATATGGAACCTGTTTCGGGCTGGACTGGAGGGTTTGGTGATGGTCAGGCAATTCCTGGTTATGATTTCTCAGATATGGTGATCTTAAATTTTTCAAGAGTTGAAGAAGTTGATCAAGATATGGATGGATTTTTTGGTACAGATGATCCAGATGATAATGATCCGTGCAACCCAGATAATACAGTAGCTGCTTGCGACACAGATGGAGACGGAATACCAGATGGTAATGACCCGCCCAACGAATTTGCTTTCACTCCAAATAATCAATCTGAAGGTGTTATAGCAACAGTTGAAATTAATGGTTTACCTGCTTCAGACTCGGATTGGATTGCAGCTTTTGATGAAGACAACAATTGTGCAGGTGCTATTCAATTAGTTGATTATTATGGTCAGGCATTTTGTAACCTTCAAGTTTACGGAGATGATATCACAACAACAGATGTTGATGAAGGCATAAATGTAAACACCGGTGAAACTTTTACCTTTAAGTTGTGGGTGGCAGCTACAAACGAAATTTTGGATCATCCTACAGATATTGATCCTGTTTCGGGTTGGGAAGCAGGTTGGAGTGGCCGAAATATTCCTGGTTTCGGTTTTGCCGATATGGTGGTTTTAAATTTTTCAAGAGTTGAAGAAGTTGACGAAGATATGGATGGATTTTCTGGTACAGATGATCCAGATGATAATGATCCGTGCAACCCAGATAATACAGTAGCTGCTTGCGACACAGATGGAGACGGAATACCAGATGGTAATGACCCGCCCAACGAATTTGATTTTACACCTAACAATAACTCTGCAGGGGTAATAACAACTGTTGAAATTGATGGAATTCCTGCTTCAGGTTTTGATTGGATTGCTGCATTTGATGAAGATAACAATTGCGCCGGTGCTGTTCAACTAATTGAATATTACGATCAGGCATATTGTAACCTTCAAGTTTATGGAGATGATTTTACAACACTAAATATTGATGAAGGCATAAATGCTGGTGAAACTTTTACATTTAAATTGTGGGTTGCAGCTATAGATGAAATTTTGGATCACCCTGTAAATATTAATCCTGTTTCGGGGTGGAGTGCAGATTTAAATGGTGCTCCTATTGCAGGTTGGGCTTTTGTAGATGGGGTAGTTTTAAAATTTCAAACAGTAGTAGATAATGATTTTGACGGTTATACAGATGCAGATGATCCGGATGATACAGACCCTTGTAACCCAGACAATACCGTAGCAGTTTGTGATACCGATGGAGACGGAACACCAAATGGTTCAGATCCAGACAATGGCAATCCTTGTAACCCAGACAATACCGTACCAGCTTGCGATATTGACAATGACGGCACGCCAGATGATTCAGATCCTGATAATACCGACCCTTGTAATCCAAATAATACCGTACCAACTTGCGATATTGACAATGACGGCACACCAGATGATTCAGATCCTGATAATACCGATCCTTGTAATCCAAATATTAATGTGACAGCTTGCGATATTGACAATGATGGTACACCAGGTGATTCAGATCCTGATAACACTAACCCTTGTAATCCTGATAATACAGTAGCGGCTTGCGACTCAGATGGAGACGGAATACCAGATGGTTATGACCCTGTAACCCCGCCCGTCGAATTTGCTTTTACACCAAACAATACCTATCAAGGTATTTTAGCAACAGTTGAAATTAATGGAGTTCCTGCTTCAAGTTTTGATTGGATTGCTGCATTTGACGAAGATGGTAACTGTGCTGGTGCTGCTCAATTAGTTGATTATTACGATCAGACATTTTGTAACCTTCAAGTTTATGGAGATGATATTACAACAACAGATGTTGATGAAGGCATAAATGCTGGTGAAACTTTTACCTTTAAGCTATGGGTGGCGGCTACAAACGAAATTTTGGATCATCCTACAGATATTGATCCTGTTTCGGGTTGGGATGCAGGTTGGAGTGCGCCTATTCTTGGTTTCGGTTTTGCCGATAATGTGGTTTTAAATTTTTCAAGAGTTGAAGAAGTTGACGAAGATATGGATGGATTTTTTGGTACAGATGATCCAGATGATAATGATCCTTGTAATCCAGATAATACAGCAACAGTATGCGACTCAGATGGAGACGGAATACCAGATGGTAATGACCCACCTACCGAATTTGTTTTTACATCAAGCCCATTTTCGGGAGGCGTTGTAGCAATTATTGAAGTTAATGGGATGCCTGCCTCAACTTCTGATTGGATTGCTGCATTTGATGAAGATGGTAATTGTGCAGGTGCCGTTCAGCTAATAAATTATGGTGAGCTTACTTATTGTAACCTTCAAGTTTATGGAGATGATTTTACAACACCAAATATTGATGAAGGTATAAATACTGGTGAAACTTTTACATTTAAATTGTGGGTGGCAGCTATAGATGAAATTTTGGATCACCCTGTAAATATTAATCCTGTTTCGGGGTGGAGTGCAGATTTAAATGGTGCTCCTATTGCAGGTTGGGCTTTTGTAGATGGGGTAGTTTTAAAATTTCAAACAGTAGTAGATAATGATTTTGACGGTTATACAGATGCAGATGATCCGGATGATACAGACCCTTGTAACCCAGACAATACCGTAGCAGTTTGTGATACCGATGGAGACGGAACACCAAATGGTTCAGATCCAGACAATGGCAATCCTTGTAACCCAGACAATACCGTACCAGCTTGCGATATTGACAATGACGGCACGCCAGATGATTCAGATCCTGATAATACCGACCCTTGTAATCCAAATAATACCGTACCAACTTGCGATATTGACAATGACGGCACACCAGATGATTCAGATCCTGATAATACCGATCCTTGTAATCCAAATATTAATGTGACAGCTTGCGATATTGACAATGATGGTACACCAGGTGATTCAGATCCTGATAACACTAACCCTTGTAATCCTGATAATACAGTAGCGGCTTGCGACTCAGATGGAGACGGAATACCAGATGGTTATGACCCTGTAACCCCGCCCGTCGAATTTGCTTTTACACCAAACAATACCTATCAAGGTATTTTAGCAACAGTTGAAATTAATGGAGTTCCTGCTTCAAGTTTTGATTGGATTGCTGCATTTGACGAAGATGGTAACTGTGCTGGTGCTGCTCAATTAGTTGATTATTACGATCAGACATTTTGTAACCTTCAAGTTTATGGAGATGATATTACAACAACAGATGTTGATGAAGGCATAAATGCTGGTGAAACTTTTACCTTTAAGCTATGGGTGGCGGCTACAAACGAAATTTTGGATCATCCTACAGATATTGATCCTGTTTCGGGTTGGGATGCAGGTTGGAGTGCGCCTATTCCTGGTTACGATTTTCCAGATATGGCGGTCCTTAATTTTTCAAGAAATTGTACGCCACCTAATGCTGGTAGTTTTGAGTGCGAATAGCGTAGGCAGAACTAATTCCTACCTAAATTTTGAGTGAACTTTATATAAAATAATCAGAGAGTTTAAATTATAAAAATAGAAATCATTACAAAAACAAAATTATGAAAATGATATTAATATCTACTATGCGATTGCCGTTGCCATTAGGTTAAAGTTATAAATGCTAATTCTTTAGGCATAGGTATTATAATTATACTTTCAGCTCTATTTATGGTACAGTTAGTTTATCATTTATAAAATTGCAATAGTAGCAAGCACTTTAATCAAATAAATTGAGATGAAAATATTGCTCCTATAAAAATAATTTATTTTAATAAAAATTAATATATTTGCGTATACAAAATTATTTAAAGACCATGAGAAAGTCAACGCTATTATATATTCTGTTATTTATATCAATTTCTACGCTTTTAGCCCAACCTGCAGAATTTGATTATACGCCAAATAATATTTCTGGTGGGGTTATAGCAACCGTGCAGGTTAATGGAATACCAGCTTCTGGCTTAGACTATATTGCTGCATTTGATGAAGATAACAATTGTGCCGGTGCCGTTCAATTAGTTGAGTATTACGGTCAGGCATTTTGCAATCTTCAAGTTTATGGAGATGATACCACAACACTAGATGCTGATGAAGGTATGAATGCTGGTGAAACTTTTACCTTTAAGCTGTGGGTATCAGCTACAGATGAAATTTTGGAAGATCCAGTAGATATTGACCCTGTAACAGGTTGGGATGCGGGTCTTAATGGCGTACCAGTTCCTGGGTATGATTTTCCAGATGGCGTGGTCTTAAATTTTTTACCTAATGTTGATGAAGATATGGATGGGCTTTTTAGTACTGATGACCCAGATGACACCGACCCTTGTAATCCAAATAATACTGTAGCAGCTTGTGATACTGATGGTGATGGAATACCAAATGGTTTGGATCCACCCGATGAATTTGATTTTACACCAAATAATATTTCTGGTGGGGCTATAGGAACTGTGCAGGTTAATGGAATACCAGCTTCTGGCTCAGACTATATTGCCGCTTTTGATGAAGATAATAATTGTGCTGGTGCCGTTCAATTAATTGAGTATTATAGTCAGGCATTTTTTAATCTTCAAGTTTATGGAAATGATAATACAACACCAGGTATTGATGAAGGCATGGATGCTGGTGAAACTTTCAGATTTAGATTATGGGTTGCAGCCACAGACGAAATTTTGGAAGATCCAGTAGATATTGTCCCTGTTGTAGGTTGGGATGCAGGTTTAAATGGTCAAACAGTTCCTGGTTATGATTTTTCTGATGGAGTGGTTTTAAATTTTTTGACAAATGCTATTGACGAAGATATGGATGGATTTTCTGGTACAGATGATCCGGATGATACAGATCCATGTAACCCAGATAATAATGTAACAGTTTGCGATAATGATGGCGACGGAATACCAAATGGTTCCGACCCTTTTCCTGATTGTGATGGTTCACCTGATGAATGTGGAGTTTGTAACGGTTCTGGCATTGCAGCAGGTACTTGCGATTGTGCCGGTACTTTACCTTCTGTTTGGTATGCAGATAACGATGGCGATGGTTTAGGCGATCCTAACAATTCAACAGAAAGTTGTGATCAGCCTGCTGGTTTTGTATCTAATTCAAACGATGATAACGATGAATGCGATGGTGTGTTAGATGAATGTGGAGTTTGTAACGGTTCTGGCATTGCAGCAGGTACTTGCGATTGTGCCGGTACTTTACCTTCTGTTTGGTATGCAGATAACGATGGCGATGGTTTAGGAGATCCTAACAACTCAACAGAAAGCTGTGATCAGCCTGCTGGTTTTGTATCTAATTCAAATGATAATAACGATGAATGCGATGGTGTGTTAGATGAATGTGGAGTTTGTAACGGTTCTGGTATTGCAGCAGGTACTTGCGATTGTGCCGGTACTTTACCTTCTGTTTGGTATGCAGATAACGATGGCGATGGTTTAGGCGATCCTAACAACTCAACAGAAAGCTGTGATCAGCCTGCTGGTTTTGTATCTAATTCAAACGATGATAACGATGAATGCGATGGTGTGTTAGATGAATGTGGAGTTTGTAACGGTTCTGGTATTGCAGCAGGTACTTGCGATTGCGCTGGTAATTTACCTTCTGTTTGGTTTGCAGATAACGATGGCGATGGTTTAGGCGATCCTAACAACTCAACAGAAAGCTGTGATCAGCCTGCTGGTTTTGTATCTAATTCAAACGATGATAACGATAGCTGTGATGGCGTATTAGATGAATGTGGCGTTTGTAACGGTTCTGGTATTGCAGCAGGTACTTGCGATTGTGCAGGATCTTTACCTTCTGTTTGGTATGCAGATAACGATGGCGATGGTTTAGGCGATCCTAACAATTCAACAGAAAGTTGCGATCAGCCTGCTGGTTTTGTATCTAATTCAAATGATAATAACGATGAATGCGATGGTGTGTTAGATGAATGTGGAGTTTGTAACGGTTCTGGTATTGCAGCAGGTACTTGCGATTGTGCCGGTACTTTACCTTCTGTTTGGTATGCAGATAACGATGGCGATGGTTTAGGCGATCCTAACAATTCAACAGAAAGTTGCGATCAGCCTGCTGGTTTTGTATCTAATTCAAATGATAATAACGATGAATGCGATGGTGTGTTAGATGAATGTGGAGTTTGTAACGGTTCTGGTATTGCAGCAGGTACTTGTGATTGTGCCGGTACTTTACCTTCTGTTTGGTATGCAGATAACGATGGCGATGGTTTAGGCGATCCTAACAATTCAACAGAAAGTTGTGATCAGCCTGCTGGTTTTGTATCTAATTCAAACGATGATAACGATAGCTGTGGTGGTGTGTTAGATGAATGTGGTATTTGTAACGGTTCTGGACCTTCTGTTTGGTTTGCAGATAACGATGGCGATGGTTTAGGCGATCCTAACAATTCAACAGAAAGTTGTGATCAGCCTGCTGGTTTTGTATCTAATTCAAATGATGAAGATGATAATATTTTTAATGAACCAACTGATATTCCAACCCTTTCTCAATGGGGATTAATAGTATTAAGTTTAATTTTGTTTAGTATTACTACTGTTTCAGTTACTCAAAATAGATATAGTTTAATGTACAACAGAGGAGGGATAGGTTCTTATTCAATTGTACCGTATTTTGATGCTACTTTGTTTAAAAGAATGTTGTTGAAAAGCGTTCCACTTATGATCTTAGTTTCTGTTTTAATTTCATTATTTGAGGGAGAGTGGTTAGTTCGGAATTTTGTTGGTACAGCTTTTAGTATAGGTCTTGTCGTTTACCTTTTGCATTTCATTAAGTTAAGCGAGCGGTTAGAAGACGAACGAAAAAATTAAAAAAGCTTAATCTAATTAATAAATAAAGTTCACTTTTTTATTTTTAAAAAATCAACTTGGCTTTAAAATAAAATATTGTTTTGATCAAAAATTAATCATTTTGTTAAGTTAATGTTTTATTTATTGTGATTGTTTAACTTAAATCAAAAGCCATAAAAACCAATTTGTTAATTTGCGTTTCAATACAAACAAATTCAACGATTTGCTTTTCGATAAAAAAAGAGAAGCTAAATATAACAGTAGCTAAAACGGTAGTGCGGGTTTTGGTAGGAAATTGAAACTTTAAAAGGTCATAATAACAAAAATTAAATGTAATTATTCAGAAGTCATACTATTTTACTGTCAGACGTCAGATAAATTCGGTTGAGTAAGGTCAAAAACCCTCTTTTTCGACCTTCTTTTGTCTGATGTCTAACGTTTGATAATGAAATAGTCTGACTTCTGAATAGTTACTAATCATCAATAGCCAAATAAATTATTTCTATGTATTTTAAAAAAAAACAACTATTTTAAATCAACAATCAAAAAGTGTAAATCCGAAAAATTAAGCTAACTTTGCATTCTATTGATCAAGGATAATTATGGCTGAAAAAGAATTGATTATGCCTAAAATGGGCGAAAGTATTATTGAAGCAACTATTTTAAAATGGGTAAAGCAAGTTGGCGATTCGTTTGAATTAGATGAAACAATATTAGAGATTGCAACAGACAAGGTAGATTCGGAAGTACCAGCGCAAGAGGCAGGTATTTTAACCAAAATATTATACAACGAAGGCGATGTAGTAGAAGTAGGTAAAGCAGTTGCTTTGTATAGTACAGAGGTTGGTGCAAATAATAGCCCATCAAATACACCACAATCTAAATCTCCAGATTTAAACAGTTCAGTTTCTTTTAGTGATAATGTTATCGAAAAATTAGAAGCACCTTTAAATGGAAGTCAATCTGCTGCTTCACAGCCAGTAGTTGCAAGTAGCCATAATTCAAATAAATTTTATTCGCCATTAGTATTAAATATAGCCCGAAGCGAAAATATTAGTTTTACAGAGTTAGAAACGATAGCCGGTAGTGGTAAAGATAGCAGAGTTACCAAAAAAGATATTTTAGCCTATGTACAAAATAGAAATGTCAATAATACTGTAGGAAATACTGCCACAGTTGCTGCACAAGCGCCGCCAATAAATGTTGCACAGCAGCAAACAATTCCACATTTCGCTAATAACCTAACAGCTACCCACACAGCACCAAGTGCTCAAGTAAAAGCAACAGCTCCAAACCAAAATGTTGATGGTAATGTAGAAATTGTAGAGATGGATAGAATGCGAAAACTAATTGCCGACCACATGGTAATGAGCAAGCATACCTCGCCACATGTAACCAGTTTTGTAGAGGCTGACGTTACCAATATTGTAAATTGGAGAAGCAAAATAAAAGACGATTTTCAAAAACGAGAAGGAGAAAAAATAACGTATACTCCAATTTTTATGCAAGCGGTTATCAAAGCCATTAAAGATTTTCCAGGTGTAAATGTTAGCTTAGATGGGAATAACATAATCTACAAAAAAGATATTAATATTGGTATGGCTACAGCCTTACCAAGTGGTAATTTAATTGTACCAGTTATAAAAAATGCAGATCAATATAACTTAGTTGGTTTAACAAAAAAAGTAAATGATTTAGCAAAACGTGCCAGAGCCAACCAACTAAAACCAGAAGACATACAAGGCGGTACTTATACCATAACCAACGTAGGTACTTTTGGTAATGTAATGGGTACACCAATAATTAATCAACCGCAAGTTGGAATATTAGCTTTGGGTGCTATACGTAAAAAGCCAGCAGTAATAGAAACAGAAGAAGGAGATGCGATAGCTATTCGGCAAATGATGTTTATGAGCCATAGCTACGATCACCGTGTGGTAGATGGGTTTTTGGGAGGTTCATTTGTAAAAAGAGTATCAGACTATCTTGAAAATTTTGATCCATCAGTTTCATTATAAATAAAGGTGAATTAAACTTCTTTTAACAAGATGCTCAAAATTGCCTGGCATCCTTGTTATATGCATCCTTTACCCTTTGGTCATCGTTTCCCAATGATAAAATATGAGTTGTTACCCCAGCAATTAATACATTACGGCATTGTAAGTAAAAACAATTTTTTCGAACCCAAACCTTTGCAGGAAAAATGGATTATTAAAACGCATAAAAAAGCCTACTGGGAAAAACTAAAATTTTTAAATCTTTCCAAAAAAGAAGAACGTAGAACTGGTTTTCCATTATCAAAGGCATTGGTTGAAAGAGAAATTACTATTGCACAAGGCACAATTGACTGTGCCGAATTTGCCCTTAAATATGGTGCTTCTATGAACATTGCTGGTGGCACACATCACGCATTTACAAATTTAGGTGAGGGATTTTGTTTATTAAATGATATAGCCATTGCCGCCAATTATTTATTAGCAAAAAAATTAGCAAAACAAATTTTAGTAGTTGATTTAGATGTTCACCAAGGTAATGGTACAGCCGAAATTTTTAAAACCAACAAAAAAGTATTTACCTTTTCGATGCACGGAGCTAAAAATTTTCCTGTAAAAAAAGAGCGTTCAGATTTAGATGCGCCTTTGCCAGATAATACAACCGATGAACCTTATTTAAATTTACTAAATACACATATTAAAAATTTACTAAAAAAAGTGCAGCCAGATTTTATTTTTTTCCAAAGTGGGGTAGATGTTTTAAAAGAAGACAAATTAGGCCGCCTGGCATTAAGTTTAGAAGGTTGTAAACAGCGAGATGGAATAGTTATTGAAAGTGCCTTTAAAAATAAAATTCCATTAGTAGTAGTAATGGGCGGCGGTTATGCAGAAGATATTAAGTTGATTTTACAAGCGCATACCAATACTTTTAAGGTAGTTCAAGATGTAATGTTTTAATCCGAAAAATTGATTGTTTTTTTATTGCGAGGCCTAAAGTTTGGTTATTTGAGGTGTTACACTAAAACAACAAATCTACAAATAAATTTATTTAAGAAACGATACAATTTTAAGTTGGCACAGATTTAGCTATTTTTTATATACATTATTTGTAGTAGTTTTTTACATTTGCTAAATATGATTAGAAATTGCTATCATACTCAGGAGAATAGAGGAAACGATAAACTTACGAGTTCTATTAAAGATTTTGTATTTTTTCATTTCAAAAAATCAAAAGGATATGATAGATATAGGTAAATTTGAAATATTAGCAAATAAAATAATAGAAAATGCCACTATCGAAGAAATGACTAATTGGTTTGAAGGATATAGGGAAAAACAATCATATTTCAGAAACTTTAAACCAATAACAGGTTTTTTTAAATCTAATCCAATTGATAAGATTTTAGTCAACGATAGTTGTCACATAGCTAGTTCGGACAGTTATTCTATTGCAGCATAATAAGTGAAAACGTAGGTAAACAAGAAAATTTAAGGTTTGACGGCGTTAAGTTTTTTTCTGTTAATTCTAATATGAAAGATCATTTTGGCCTTGTTTGAAATGAATGCTCATTTCGATGATTTTATTTGTTGCGGATAAATTATAATAAGTATTGAATATTAGGATTAAAACATTTTATTTTTTCGGTTGGAGTTAACGTATGATGATATGTCGTCGTCTCTCGAAGAAGGAGAGATATGCGATCATCATATCTATTGTTAGCGGTATTGTTTAAAAGCCATATTTAGCTTTTCTAAGCTTAAATGCTTTTTCTCCACCTTCCATTACAGAAGTTATTTCTTTCCTAATATCCAATTTGTCTATCGCCCCTTCGTGTTTTATAATTCCTCTTGTTTGACTACTAGTATCTTTGTAATCACAACAAATAACTAATTCAGCGTCACCATTTACCACTAAGTTTGCATTGTGGCTGGTGAAAATTAACTGGCGATTTCGTTTTGCTTCCCAAATACTTTCTATCACTTTGTTAATAGCTCTATTGTCGATATCATCTTCTGGTTGATCAATAAGTAATGGAATTCCTGGTTGATTTAAAAGAACGGTTAGTAGGGCGGTTGCTTGTTGTCCTGCTGATGCTTGAGCAAATTCTATTGTTTCACCTAATTGTAGGTTTGTGGTATACCTAAATTCAGGAATAAAATCTAATTCATCTGAGCTTAACAAAATCCAATTCTCAGTTTTTAAAAATGCACATACTTTTTGAAGATGTTCTTTTGTAAATCCACTTGAAATTAATTCCGGAGTTAGTGGTAATTCAATTGACTTATCTTCCGAAAGTTTAATTTCAGCCAATAGGCGCAGCTCTTCAGTTATTTGATTGAACTTCTGAATTGGATCAACAGCTTTAAGTATATACTCTTCAAGCTTATCTAAGCTATCCTCTCTAATCCGACTCCCTTCTAAAGTTACTTTTAGGTTTTTTTTGAAGTTATGTAAATCAAGATGCTTGGTAACTTCAGCCTTTATTAATCCCTTTGAGAGGTCACTAAATATTGTTGCTTGAGTATTAAGAAGATCAATTTTTTCTTTATGCAGCGAAGCCCATTCTTCTCTTAACGATTTAAATTCTTCCTCTGGTTCTCCAATTTCTTTTAATATTGAATCACGTTCAACTAAAATGGCGTTAATTTCAACTATTCTATTTTCAATTTTTTGTATCTCTATTAATTGAGATTCACTTGCTTTAGAACTTTCTTTGGCGGTTTTGTATTCTCCTTCAAATTTCTCTTTTATTCTGTTCCATTTTTGAATTTGTTCAGTTAGGACCTTTAAGCTATCATCTGAAAATATTAATTTGATTCCTTTTACAAGATTTTCTATTTCTTCAAACTTTTTAGAAACTTCTAAATGGATAGACTTTATTAGATCTTTATTTTCTAAATCCTCAATATCACCTAATTGTTCTGGATATAGTTTTAGTAAGTCCAATAATTCGTCAGCCTTGCCTTTGAATATCTCTAACTCTCCAACGCTTTTTGTCACAATGGCATCTTCTTTATCATATCCTGATTTCTTACCAATAATTTTTTGTTGATCTTCTGAGACACCTTTTAGTGATTTTCTAATGCTATCAACTTGACTTATAAGAGACTTTGATTCCAGTAGAATATTTTCTTTTTCAAGAGTGATTTCTTTTTTTCGGATATAATCAGAATAGGCATCCTTGAGTCTAGATTTATTTTCATTTAACTTATACCCAATTGAATTTAGTTCATCTTGGATTGGTTTATCAATAAATCTTTTTAATTCTTCCGTACGAACACCAACATTACTTAATTGCCTTTGGCTATAAGATTGAACAGGAATTATTCTTCTGACATCATCTTCACTAACAATTTCAAATGGATTATCTCCGATTTTCAGTTGAGTTTCATTTGTTGATGACATCTTCTTAACTATATGAGGTATCCCATTTTTTGTCATTGTTACTCTTACTTCTCCGTCTAAATCTTGAAGAGTATTTTTAATAAGTGCTTTTCTTCTTTTATCTATTGCTGTAATTTCTTCTGAGTCTAAACTAATATTCGTTTGATCTGATAAGCACCATCTCAAGTATTCCAAAACTGTTGATTTTCCTGTTCCCCTTCCTCCTATAAGTGTATTGTATTGCTGATTGAAATTGATATTGAAAGTTCCGAGAAATTTAGAATTTGTAACGTCAATCGATTGGATGAAAATTTGAGGTAATTCGGGTTCATCTTGAGAGATTCTTGATTGTTTCGCAAGACAAGCTTGTCTAATTGCTTCAGCTGTTGGTTCTGCCCATTTAATGTATGTGAAGTAATTTCCCAACTCTCTTCCATCTTCAAATCTGTTGTCTGAGGTTGATATGACTCCAACACTTTTGTTTCCATAATTTACATCACCCCCATTTAATTTGTTTTGATATCCAGATTCATCCGATATTTCCTTATCAACATAGCCACCGACACTTGGCATTTTTCTGTAGTGCTCGTGAAAGCCATTTCTTAGAATTGAGTGACTACCTCCTTTAGTAATATTTGGCAAGATTATGTATCTGCCTTTGCAATATCTTACTTCATCAAGTTTTTTATGAAGATGACTTAAGTTATGAATAAGCTCTTCTGAAATTCTCTGAGTTGCAGTAGTGTCTCTATCGTACTGATTTGTTGGCGCTATACCCAATAAGTTTATTACTGAATCAAGATTTGAATCACTATAATTTGTATCAAATATAATTATTGCTTGGGCTACTGGATTCGACAATGTTAATTCGATCCCTGGAAAAACGGTAATTATCTTGTGATACTCACCTTCATCAATGAATGCTTGATTTTGTATTTCTGCTTCTTTACGTATAATCTTTACAAATTCAACGTCGTGATGATCGGTAATTGCAATTGCATTTAGTCCTTGGGTTCTCATTTTCTCCAAATACTCTCTTGCAAACTGCTTCTTGTTTTCATCTATAGCTTGCTTCTGCTCTGGTGTTAATGAAGCAATGACTGATTCTTCCACTCCAAATTTACTTCCTGTCCAAGCTATGTCTCTTGGTGAATGAATTTGAAAATCGCATTTGTAGAAGTGTGCTCCTTTGTTCATATTTTATTATTGCAAATTTTTCATTACCGCTAACATTTATATATCAAAAACCAACCCCTAATCATTCAACTTCAAAACCGCCATAAATGCCTGCTGCGGCACTTCTACATTACCAATCTGACGCATTTTCTTTTTACCCTTTTTCTGCTTTTCTAACAATTTACGTTTTCTTGAAATATCACCACCATAACATTTAGCGGTTACATCTTTTCGCATGGCAGAAATGGTTTCACGGGCAATAATTTTAGCACCAACTGCAGCTTGTATAGCTATTACAAATTGCTGACGAGGTACTAACTCTTTTAACTTCTTACACAAACGCTTACCAAAATCAAATGCTTTTGTGCGGTGAATTAAGGCAGAAAGCGCATCTACCTTTTCACCGTTAAGCAACATATCCATCTTTACTAAATCCGATTGACGGAAATCAATTAAAAAATAATCAAACGAAGCATAACCTCTGGAAATTGATTTTAATTTATCGTAAAAATCAAATACAATTTCGGCTAAAGGCATTTCCCAGGCTAATTCAACCCGGTTTTCTGATAAATAGGTTTGGTTAATTAAGGTGCCACGCTTTTCCATACACAACTTCATTATAGAACCAATATAATCTGGCTTAGTAATAATTTGTGCTTTAATGTAAGGCTCTTCAACGTAATTTAAGGCAGAACCATCTGGCAAATCAGAAGGATTGTGTACCATTATTTTATCGCCTGCTGTAGTATATGCATAATAACTTACGTTTGGCACAGTAGTAATTACTGACATATCAAACTCTCGATCCAATCGTTCCTGCACAATTTCGAGATGTAGCAAACCTAAAAAACCGCATCTAAACCCAAAGCCCAAAGCAATGGAAGTTTCGGGTTCAAAAACCAAACTAGCATCGTTTAATTGCAGCTTTTCTAATGAATCCCGCAAATCTTCATAGTCATCATTATCAATAGGGTAAATGCCAGCAAAAACCATTGGTTTTACATCTTCAAAACCTGCAATACTTTCTTGGGTTGGGTTGTGAGCTGTTGTAATAGTATCGCCTACTTTTATTTCTTTACTTTGCTTAATACCCGTAATAATGTAACCCACATCACCTGTGCTTAGTCGGTCGCATTTTTCTTGTTTGTATTTTAGTACACCAATTTCATCGGCAAAATATTCTTTACTAGTATTAACAAATTTAACCTTGTCGCCTTTGTTTAAAGTGCCGTTAAAAATTCGGAAATAAGCCTCTACACCTCTGTAGTTATTAAACATAGAATCGAATACAAGTGCCTGTAAAGGCGCCTCAGGATCGCCGCTTGGGGCAGGAATTCGATCTACCACAGCTTTCATAATCTCTGGAACACCAATACCTGTTTTACCGCTGGCTTCAATAATAGAATCGTAGTCGCAACCTAATAGCTCAATAATTTGATCTTTTGCTTCCTCGGGCATTGCACCTTCCATATCAACTTTGTTTACAATTGCTATAATTTCTAAATCGTGTTCAATAGCTAAGTAAAGGTTAGATATGGTTTGTGCTTGTATTCCCTGCGAAGCATCTACCAACAACAAAGCACCTTCACAAGCTGCAATAGAACGAGAAACCTCGTAACTAAAATCAACGTGGCCAGGTGTATCAATTAAATTGAAAATAAACTTTGTACCATCTAATTCAAAATCCATTTGAATAGCGTGGCTCTTTATAGTAATGCCTCGTTCACGCTCTAAATCCATGTCGTCTAAGGCTTGAGCTTGCATGTTACGTTCGCTTACCGTGTTAGTATATTCTAAAAGCCTATCGGCTAAAGTACTTTTACCGTGATCTATGTGGGCAATAATACAGAAATTTCTTATGTGCTGCATACAGCGCAAAGATAATCTAAATGATATATCCGTTCAATTTATTTTACAATTGAAAATTAATACTTTTACCAACTTATTGAAGATTACTATTTATGCGTAGAATTATTTATAATAAGATAGCTTTTACTGTTGCTTTACTATTGTTATTAATAAACAATAGTGTAACTGTTCAGTAGAAGTCAGACCTCAGACCGCTTCGCTGTCAGACGTTAGATAAATTCGACTGAGTGAAGTCAAAAACGCTCTTTTTCGCCTCAATTATGTCTTACGTCTAACGTCTGACAATGAAATGGTCTGACTTCTGAATAGTTACACAATAGTTGTAGTTATTTGCCTGAAAACTTTGATGTTACAGAAGGATTTTCTATTTCAGAAACAGAAAAATACATAGTGTTAGAAAATGGTTTGCAAGCTAATACAGGTATTATATATAATCGTTCATTTCATCAAACCAATCATTCGCCAAATCTTCCATATTCGGATTGTTCTTTTTAATAAGCTTAAATTTCCATGCTCTACTCCTGTTTTTAAATTTTTTTCATTTAAAATGGCATCGGTAGCATTTATTGAGTTGATCACTCCACCTTAAAAACTACCATCTCTTTATCCTTTTGCTTAATGGTTTGAGTAAAAGTTCTTAAAGCTTCAAATTCGGCAACTTGATAAGTGCCTTTATTAAAAGCCACTTTTCGAGTAACCATAATATTATTGTCATCTATTACGGTATAGTCAATATTAAACTCACCATATTTGGTAACTTCTTGTGTTGGTTTTACGGGTGCTTCAACGGTATAATTTTTCGGATATGCAATAAAAATAACGTCTACTTTTGTAAATGGGTATTGTAAATATATTGGTTTTGTGCGTTCTGCTTCGTTAAAATAAATTTCCTGATTGGTAAAAAAGTCATTTAACTTAAAAAATATTCTGCTGCCTTTTTTAGTAAACCCAGTACCTATATCGCCAGTAATTGATATGTTGCATTTTGGAACAATTTCATTTGTTGTTGGACTTACTTTATAGTCGGTCATTTTAAAATTGTTAATCATATTAACATCCGCCAGGCGGTTAATTTGTTCTACATTAGTTAAGTTATCAAAGTTCATTAAACCACTTTCCTGCAAAACTATTGCACTTAAGGTTTTCTCAATTTCAACAGAAATATCATCAGCATCTTTTATGTTTATATAGTATTTGCTCTGGCTACTATTGTCATCTTTATTGTAAGCCCTGGTTTTAACTAATTTGCTGTTAGTTCCATCAACTGCGAGGGCGTACCTATCGCTTGTAAAAGTGCCTAAATAACCAAAAGGGTTGCTTTGGCTGGTACACTCTAACCAAACGGTATCTTGCTCAATTGGTATAGTTAAAATAGCGTGGTTAAAATTAGAATTTGGCTTTTGATTTACTTTCCCAAACGAATATTTACCAGCATTAATAGTGGTATAATAAGCTGGAATGTCAAACTCGTCTAACAAAATTTTAGTGTAATACGACAAAGCTTTACAGTCACCATATTTTTTTTGATGTGTAAAACCTGTTTCTTGCGGTTTCCAACCACCAATTCCGAGTTGCACACTTACATAGCGGGAGTTATCTTGCAAATAGTCGTAAACTGCTTTGGCTTGTTCCAGTTTGTTTTCTTTAAATGGAATTTCTTTTTTAATAGCTGTTAGTTCAGCCGCTGTTAAAGTATTGCTGTTGCTAAATAACTGAGACTGGAAATCGCCAAAAGTTTGCCAACTATCAAAGCTGCCTTGGTAATTAAAAAACTCAAATTTGTTGCAATTTACTTCTAAAACAGGGTAATAATCTAAGCTGTTGTAGTTGTAAGATTCATAATCAAAAGGTTCAATATTTTGAATAAAGGCAGTATAATTTTTACCGTTACCTTTTGGCCTTGGCATATTATAATTGTTGAAAATTAAATCTGCATTAGTATTATTGATAATTTTATAAGATGCTTCTTTTACATATTGAGTATTGTTTTCCTGCGGATCCCAATCGGGTATAAACATAGTACCACTAATAATTTTTTCATACTCAACATTAATAAAGTACGGAAATCTGTTCGCACCAATATCTAAAATAATTGCTCTAGAATCTGTTGCTAAGTTTGAGCCATCGGCTGCAAAATCTTTAAAATCTTTTCTTTTAAATTTTTTTGTTTTTGAACCAGGTACCTCAACTATAACTTCTATATTGCTAATTTTATGCTCTGGTGAATAATGTAATATTATCTTATTTACATATTCTTCAAATTTATTGAGCACTTCAACTTTATAACTTTTTTTTACTGTTACTTTGTTTAAGCTTTCAATATTTATTTCGGTATTAGAATAATGTAAGATGCTGTTTTTGGTAGCTGCATAACTGCAAAAAAACATTAACAAAAGCCCTAGGGTAACCAATACTTTTTTCATAATATTACTTTCTTTTTAAAACTAACAATTCATTTTGAAGTGTGCTGTAACCTTCAAATAATTGTTTTATAGAAGGATATTCTTTAACCGTATAGAAAGTATCTTTCAATAAAAAATCACACATAACATCAATTGAATTTGCAGTATTAGATGCTAAAAAATTGAATTTAGCTTTTCCACCCTCTAAAGCAACACGTTGGTTTTTCAAAGGCTCTACTTCCCAATTTTCATCAAAACTTAATTTGTAAATCACTTTTTCGCCAATGCTATATGGAAAATTTAAATTAGAATAACGTTGTTCTCTTTCAAAAGGATTTTTTTTCATGCCTCCATAGCTTATAGGTTCTAAGTATAAAATATCTTCTGAATCGTAAGTTTCGCTAACATTAAATTTAATAACCAAAGGCTTATCGTAATCAGGTTCTGATACTGTAAAATCAGTTATGGGCTTTTCAAAATCTTCTATAAAATCTTTTTTGAAAGCTTCCGCTCCATCTTCTTTTATTTGGTTAATTATGCTAAAAGCAGCATACTTGCCATATTTAATTGAAACGCTTTCGGTGTAAACACCATCTTTCAATTGCGCTTGAATAAAAATAGATTCAGAAGACTTTCTGCCGCTTTTTAAATTATGCCAACCATTTAAAGTTTCGTGCAGTATGTAGCCATCACCATTTAAAAGTTCAGTTTTTAATTCGCCAAATGGTAAGTTAGATGCCGCATCTACCACCACCCAACCATCGGGCATTTTTATACCAGCTAAAACATAATTAAAACGTTTAGCATCAGCAAAAACAGGGTGAGGCAAACCATTACCTCTAGTACTTGCTATAATTGGAGCAGTTAAAAAACCAGCTTCATTTAGCACCATTAAATAAGTTAAGTTAATATCAGCAACACTTCCGGCACCTTTGTTAATTAGTTGTTTGCCATTGTTTTCACTATACTTTCCGTAGTAATTATCCCAACTTACCTTAGCTTTCAAACGGTTTAAAATTTCATTTGCAAAATCAATATCGGCAGTACGTTTTGCCAAATTTAAAGCTCTTAACATTCCTTTCTTTTGGGTTACTTTTCCTATTCCTTCACTATTAAGAAGGGTTTTATTCATAGCACCGTAATCCGAAGAGAAATCTTTATACAGAGGAACAATTCTCACTAATTGAAAATTAATTTTTCCATAAACATCACTCATATTAGGTTGAAAAGGCTCTTCATATATTGGTGCAATTTTTTCACTTTTTAGTAAGCCTGTACTGCTATCAAAGGCCCAATTATCTTTTGCACTTTCGCCGCTTTCTATGTTATAAACATTGCCCGTCATATAAATTTTGTAGTGAAAGGCATTGTCAATATCGTACTCTAAAATATTTTGGGTAACTGGTATATCAAACTGCAATTGCCAGGGATCTATGTAAGAATAAATATCAGATTCAACTTCGTACGAATATTCAAATACAGAACCTACTTGTACATTCGGAATAACAAAGCTTAGCTCTTTATAGTAATCATTTTTGCGGGTTTCAAATTTATCATCCGATTTTAATTTAGTTTCAACAACCTGACCATTTTCCAAATTATAACAAATAGCTTTTAAACCTCTAACTCTTTCTGCACGTTCTCCTTTTGGTGCGTATAAAGGTATTTTTACGGTAGCATAATCTTTACCATCATTATTATAAACTTTAAATCGTTTGTGTACATGGTACGATACATTTTCTAAGTTAATCCATATATTGCCTTTTGATAATAAAATTTCTGCGCTTACATCAGGTGAATATTCACATTCGGTTTTTGTAAGTTCGGCGTTGCTAACCTTACCAAACTTAATTTTCGAATTTTTAGTTTGTGCAGGTAAAAAATTGCAACTTAAATAGCTTAGGAGTAAACAAATAAAGAGATGTTTCATATAAAGATAGCTTATGTTATATTAAAAGCAAATCTAAGAATATTTAATAAGAAAAATAATAGTTGTTTTCCGTGATATTTATAGAAGTATTACTTTCTGGTTAGCACCAATACTTCGTTATTTAAATTTGTCATTCCCTCAAAAAAATCTTTTACTACTAAATATTCATTTGTCGGAAAGCATATTTCATTTAGTTTGTACTTACTTACTACATCAACAGTATTACCGTTTTTTGAGGTAAGATAATTAAAGGTGGCTTTATCGTTTGCTAATACTAATTTAATATGATTGGGCAACTGCTCCAAGTTCCAAACATCATTATAATTAATGGAGTAAGCAACTTTAACAGTTGAATAAAAATCAAAATTAAGTGATGAATATCTTATTTCTCTTTCTAGTGGGTTTTTAAATAAACCTGCATATTTTATTGGGCTAATATATATTGGATTTTTGTTTTCAAACTTTTGACTGTATGTAAATTGAATAGTAAAGGGTTTTTTGTAATCTTGTTCTGAGACAGTAATATTAGTGATTTCATCATTTATTTGAGTAAGCAAATATTTTTTGAATTTCTCTATTCCATTTTTTTTAATGTAGGAAATGTAAGGATAGGCTTTGTATTTGTTATACTTTAACAAAACATTTTCAGTATAAGAATCTTGTTTTAAATCAGCCTTTATAAAAACAGAAACATTACTTGCTCTATTTTCGTTTAAATTAAGCCACCCATTTTCGGTTTTATGAACAATGTAACCATTTCCATTTAAAAGCTTTAGAGGTAATGCTGCAAACGGCAAAGTTGTGGTAGCGTCAACTGCAATCCAACTATCAGCAATTTTTATGCCTGCTATAACATAGTTGAAACGATTAACATCTGCAAAAGTTGGATGCGGTTTACCGTTACCGCGTGTACTTACTAAAATTGGGGCAGCATTAAAACCGGCTTCAATTAAAGTTCTCACATAAGTTAAATTAATATCAGCCACGGAACCCTCGCCTTGTTTAACCGTTTGTATGCCATAATTATAGCTAAATTTACCTATTCTCCCGTTTGAGCTTACTTTCAAATTTAACTGGTTTAAAATTTCTTCTGCAAATGCTAGGTTAGGCTCTTTTTCTTTTAAGTCTAATGCTTTTAAAACTCCTTTGTTTTTCAACAACTTTCCAAACCTTTCATCTGTTATTAGGTTTTCACTAAGCGCATTGTAGGTGGTAGAAAAATCTCTTCTTTCGAGATTATCTCTAACAAACTGAAAATTAATTTTTCCGTAAACTTCATTCATGTTGGGTTGAAAAGGTTCTGGATAAATTGGATAGCAAATTTCGCTTTTTAACAAACCTGAATTGCCATAATAGCCCATACTATCAAATTTGTTTTGACCATCAGAAATATTACCAGTTAAATAAATGTTATATAAAAATGCGTTGTCAATAACATATTCAAAAACATTCAATTCAACAGGTATGTCAAACTGTAATTGCCAAGGCTCTATATTATAATGATATTTTGATTCTTTGCGATACGAAAACTCAAATACAGAACCAACCTTTACATTAGGTATTACAAAATTTAGTTCATTGTAATATTCGTTTATTCGGTTGCCGTGTTGATCATTCACTTCTAATTCGGTTTTTACTATCTCACCATTTTCAAGGTTATAACATACACCTTTTAAACTTTGTATAATTTCATGAGGTGAACCACCTGAGGCATATAAGTATACTTTTACGTTAGCATATTTTTTACCATCGCTTTTATATACTTTGTAACGTTTGTGTACATAATAATCAACTGCATTTTTTGATATTTCTAAATAGCACTCTGATAAAAGTAATTCTGCACTAGCTTCTGGTACATAGCTACATTTTGTTCGTTCTAATTCTTCTATACTTACCTCGCCATATTTAATTTTTGCATCTATACTTTGCGCTGGTAAAAAAATGCAAGCTAAATAGCTTATGATAAACCAAATAAAGAGATGTTTCATATAAAAATAGCTTATGTTATATAAAAAGCAAATCTATAAATATTTAATAAGAAAAATAATAGTTGTTTTCCGTGATTTTTTTAGTTAAGCTTTTCTTACAAATTCTGATTTTAAGCCCATTGCACCAAAGCCGTCAATTTTACAGGCAATGTTATGGTCACCATCAACTATACGAATGTTTTTTACTTTAGTACCAGCTTTTACAGGGCCTTGTGCACCTTTAACAGTCAAACTTTTAACTACAATTACTGCATCTCCATCTTTTAAAATATTACCATTAACATCTTTTACCAGCTGGCTTTCTTCTAACTCAACTTCATTAGGGTTCCACTCGTTGCTACACTCAGGGCAAGCATAACTGGTTTCACTATTGTAATAACCATAAGGGCATTGGCATTGTGGACATGGTTTCATTTCATCACTCATAAATAAATGTTTTGATGTGCAAAATATAGATTAATTATTTTTTGTAAAGATATTCTTTTGCTTGAATTTCTTTACCAAGGAAAAATTTTATAAGCTTTATTAAAAACTCATTTTGTAACTGTTGAGTAGAGGTCAGAAGTCAGACCGCTTCGCTTTCAGACGTCAGATTAATTCGGTTAAGCGGGTGCAAAAGCGCTTTTTTTCGCCCAAATTATGTCTAACGTCTAACAATGAAATGGTCTGACTTCTGAATAGTAACCTCATTTTTATAAAAAAAGATGTAACTTCATATTGTTTAAAGCTCACTTTATAAAAAAGCTGTATTTTTATGAAAATATCTAAACAATGAAACATTATAAATTAGAATATCTTTTTGCCTTATCAATTATTGTGCTGTTTAGTGCGTGTACTATTAACTTACAATCAAAAATAGCGAAAGACCCTTTAGCGGTAAAAAATTTAAATTTAAGCAACAAATTTTTAAAAGAAATACCAAAGGAAGTTTTTGAATGTAAAAATTTAGAAACCTTAGTGCTTTTTAGAAATAGCATTACCACCATACCCAAAGAAATTGGAGAATTGAAAAAATTGAAACGTTTAATACTGGCCGCTAATAAAATTGAGGAGTTACCAGAAGAACTGTTCTACCTAACAAATTTAGAATATCTATCTATAGCTTTTAATAATATTTTAAAAATTCCGCCGGCAATTGGTAATTTAACAAAATTGGAAACACTAAAATTAAACAATAACAAAATAGCAGTAATGCCTGCATCGTTTACTTTTTTAGAGAAGTTAGATGAATTTACAATAGCAGAAAACGATTTAATTTTTTTACCAGAAGAAATTGGTGGTATGCATAGCTTAGAGTATTTTGATATTAGTGGAAACAATATTGAGCAATTACCTTCTAATATTGGCTTACTTAAAAGTTTAATTCAACTTACTATGACTGGTAATGGAACCTTAACTTATGTACCTGATAATATTTGCAATTTACAAAACTTAGAAACGGTATATATTGATGACAACTCTTATGTGCCAGGTTGTTGGCTAAATAATAGACAGCGCTTTCCACAAATTATTGTAGTGCAGTAAATTGTTCAATCACATTTGTAATCTCATTTTCATAAATTACTTTCATGCTATCCCAATTATATTGTGTTACAAATTGCTGAACGTTTTGTTTTCTTAAAATTTTTACGTTAAAAATCATACGTTGTAATTGATGTGCAAAAGCTTTGTCTTCATCATAAAAAAAAGCGTTGTGTAACTTTTCGGGTATATGCTCAACATATGCCAAACGTTTTGGCAATAATGGTATGGTATTGCAATAAATGGCTTCTACTACACTTATTCCAAAAAAATCTTGTAAGGCAGTAACTGGTAATATATCTGCCAATTGTAAATAATGGATGTACTCATTTTCATCTTTACAAAAACCAAATTGTACTAATTCTTCTTTAAATAAGTGAGGTATTTCAACAAAAATTTTAGGGCTACGCTTAAACTGCTCGCCTAACACCGCCAACTTAAATTTTACACCATTTTGTTTTAGTGTAAGAAGGGTATTAAAAAATAAATCTGGATTTTTGTCATATTCCCAACGATGATTCCATACAATTAAAGCAGCCTTATTCAATTCATTTCTTTTTTGTTGAAGTGCTACTTGAGCATCAAACCGTTTTAAATTTAAACCCAAATAAAGCACCTTACTTTTAGCTTTAATTGTTTCAACAGTTTTAGTATTATTATAATCTGGAAACTGATTTAAAAACGGAGGCAAAGCATTTAAAAATGAATTTAAATGGTAGTTAGAATTAAACCAAAGTTTATCTGCTACTAAAGCACTAGTATAATTTATAAATTGATAGGCTGCATCTCTTTTTGTTTTAGTATCAGTATCGGTTTTTGACCAAGGGTAAGTGAGCTGGTTTTCGTGAAAATAGACGGCTACGGGCGTGTTTAAAATGTTTTTACCAGCCAATGTTTTAAACAATGGTAGGTTTAGCATATCGCTCACTACAATTAAATCGAATTGTTTGTTTATAGCTATAAATTGTTGTGCAAGCTCTATTGCTGCTCCTTGCATGCGCCATTTCCAATGGCGACCAGGCAAAGTAATACTTGTATATTTAAAGTTTGTATGTTGTATTAACCCATTTAACCATTGCTTATGCGAGCCAGTATAAAAGGGTTCTACAACTAATATTTCCAAAATTTACTTACCTAATTTAAAGCCCAACTTTTCTTCAAATGCCTTTTTTTGATCTTCACTCATATCTTCAGCCATTGCTTTTATAGTGTAGCCGCCGTATAGCATGTCATCTTTTAGGTACATCCAATCAACAATATCATCGTATTCAATTTTAACTTTATCTCCACTTTTTACATGGGTTAAATGTTTCGGTTGGTTCGCAATAAAACCTACCAAGGCATTACTATTATCATATCTTAAATTGTCAATCCAAATATGTTCTTCCTGCTCAAAATTACGGATAGCCATTTTTATGGAATAGTTGTAATTGTCTAAATCTAACTTATTTTCAAAAACATCTAAAAAATCGATTTTCAATGTTTTTTTAGCTTTTTCAATACCACGTTTTATTGCTAACTCGGTGTTTCTATCTGTTTTGTTTTTGTTGTCAGCAGCTTCATTAGTTTCTTTACTTTGGCAAGCAAACAACAGCACACAAAAAACAATAGAAAACCCTACAATTATATTTTTCATTTTATTTTTTAATTAAACACCACAAATGTAAAAAAGCCCTGTTAGAAATTCGACTAACAGGGCCACTCAATTTAAATTTCGTCAATTTTATTTTACAACTATCTTTTTATTATTTCTTTTTTCCCCTTGTATAATTTCTAAAATGTAAGAACCACCAGCATTGTTTTGCAAATCAATTGCTTCATTAAACTCGCCACTAAAATTTTTGAAAAACTTATTGTAAACAATCTTACCATTAAGGTCATAAATATTTACTTCTGTATCAACTGGTTTTTCAACATCAAAACTTAACTTAAATAAACCTTCGCTTGGGTTAGGGAAAAACTCAAAATGAGCTAATTCTAAATCATCTGTTTTTAATTTACTGTTAGCACTTATTTCTTGTAGTTTTTCTTCATCTTCTTTATCTAAATCGGTAATCATAATCATTACACGAGTATCTTTTTTAAATAAGTTTTCATCTACCTCAAAGTCACCGTCTTTCAACTTTTCTATCCAATTAAAGTATTCAGGCATCTCGTTCTCCATTTCACTTTTCATTAATTCAACCTCGGCATTTTTGGTTTCACCTGCTCTTTCATACTGTACTTTAATAACATCGCCAATGTTTAAATTATTGATGTAATCAGTTATTGCTTCTACCGAATTAATTTCTTCATCATCAACAGAAATTATTATATCACCTTCCTTTAAACCTGCTTTTTCTGCTCCAAAACCATCGGTAATACCGTTAATTACAACTTTATCATCTTCGCTTTTTATCATTACGCCCATTACAGGCTTATTTTTTGCATTTAAATCATTGTTAAATGATCGTTGCTTTTTAATAGTTACTTCGTTTGGTGGCATTAATTCTACTTTTGCTGTTTCAGTTATGTTGTCTCTTTTATACTCTACAGTTACAAAATCACCAGCTTCAAGTTCGTTAATGTATGCTATTATTTCATCTACAGATTTCATAGTTTTGTTATCAATGGCAGTAATAATGTCACCTGCTTGTAAACCAGCTTTTTTTGCGCCAAAACCTTCATTTAATCCAGTTATTAAAATGCCATCTTCATTATTATCAATCATAACACCCATAATTGCTTTGTTGGCTGGTACTTCTTCAAAATTAAAGAAATCGTACATTCTTCCATCTGGGTTGATGCGCTCCAAATCAAAATCTTTCAATTTGTTTTTCAAATCGTCGGAAAGAAAATTAAAACTATCATCATCAAAATCAATCATTGTATCTAACTTAAAACTGTTGTTTTTCAATTTTTCACTTAGTTCTTCAAAATCAAAATCTTCACCGAAAAAATTGAACATCTGCTTATTGTCGTCTTCGCTTATATCAATATCAGAAAAGTCAATATCCATATCTTCGGCAAGCTTTTCTATCTTATCAATAAATTCGTTTAACTGATCTTCATCACCGCTTTTAAGTTTTAGTTTTAAAGTGGCAGCTTCATCTTTATCAGCTTCATCTATCTGTTTTTGAACATCAATATCTATGTCCATATCATCATCCATATCCATGTTGTGCTCTTCTAACAATTTTTTCAACTCAGGATCATTAGGATCGGTAAAAACTTTATCAATAGATTGCTGCTCTCCATTAACATCTTTTTCAATTTTTATACGTATTTCTTTAGCTGCTTCTTGTGCTACGGCTATGGTTAGGCTGCTACAGGCTACTATTAAAACTAATAAAATTAAATTTATAATATTGAAATTTTTTCGCATAATATTATCTCTTTTTGTGATTCAAAAGTAAAAAGCTAAACATCAAAATTGTGTTAATTGGTATTTAAAGTATGTTAAATCAATAAGATTTAGATAAAATAAAATTTGTTAATTTTAAATATGCAGTAAACTTTATGATGCTTTAGTTACGTTAAATGTTAAATTTTTAAAGCTTTTATGAAACTGCTACATAAAATAAACAGTTAATCTATTGTGCAAAGGGTAAATATAAGTTTAGTTATACTATTATTAACTATTTCATTAATTGGGTTAACAATGCTTCAGTTTAACTGGATAAGCGAATCTTTACAAAACAGAGAAGAACGTTTTAACGATGCAGTTAAAGAAGCATTACATAGCGTATCGCATAGAGTTGAAGAAAAAGAAGCAGCAGAATTAGCCCACAAATATAAAACTGAACTTCAAGAATATTTATATAATTCAAAAAGAAGCATAAAAATAGAAATTGATAGCGTAAGCGGTTTGGAATATATTGAAGATTTAAATTCTTGTGTAGATCCTCAAAAGCGAGTTAACTCTTTAAACATGTTGCAGATAATGCAAGAGATTAACCGGAAAGGCGATTTGTTAAGAAATATTGCAGCCAACTGGTTGTTTAATGTGAGGCCAATAGAACAACGTTTAGACTATGATTACATGAATGACCTGATTGGTCAGGAATTACGATTTAGTGGTGTAGATGCAGAATATCATTATGCTATAAGAATGCCTAAAATTAATCGCATATTTACAATTGAAGAAAATTTAAACTCGGAAATACTAAGTGAAGTACTGCAAACTGATTATAAAACAATATTGTACCATACAGATCCTTTTAACAGATATGCCGAACTGTTAGTTTATTTTCCTAATAAACGTACTTATTTATTAAGTAATATTCAGTTTATGTTGCTGGCATCTTTGGCCTTTATTTTGGTTACTATTATTTGCTTTGCAATAGCTATAAGTACTATTTTTAGACAAAAGAAAATAAGTCAAATGCGTACTGATTTTATAAATAACATGACGCACGAATTGAAAACACCGATCTCTACAATATCACTAGCAAGCGAAATGATTAAAGCGCATAATGTAGTAACCAATCATCCACAAATATTAAAGTATAGCAATATAATTTTTGATGAAAACAAACGTTTAGGTAGGCAGGTTGATAAGGTTTTAGAAATGGCTGCAATTGATAGAGGAGAAATGCAACTAAAACTTACAAATATTAATATAAACGACATCGTGCAAGAAGTAAAACTAAAATCGGAAATAAAACTGCAAGAGCGAGCAGGTAGCATAGATACTTTTTTAAATGCCGAAAGCCCAACAATAATAGGAGATAAGGTGCACATCACTAACGTAGTTTATAATTTGGTAGGAAATGCTATGAAATACACTAATGGCAGTCCTGTTATCAAAATTTTTACCCAAAATATTGATAATGGGATACAGGTTAGCATTGAAGATAATGGAATAGGCATGAGTGAAGAATCTCAAAAACGAATTTTTGATAAGTTTTATCGCATACCAACCGGAGATGTACACAACGTAAAAGGTTTTGGTTTAGGCCTTAGCTATGTAAAAAGTATATTAGATGCGCATAATGGCACAATTCGTGTTAAGAGTGCTTTAGATAAAGGAACGACTTTTACTTTTTTCATTCCATCAAAAATATTATTAAATTAAAATAATTAAAATATGTCGACAAATAACGTAAAATTACTTTTGGTTGAAGACGACCCAAATTTGGGTACAATGGTCAAAGAATTTTTAGAATCACAAAATTTTGATGTTACGCTGGGTACCGACGGCAAAGAAGGCTTAGATCTATATCAACACCAAGTATTTGATATTTGCGTTTTTGATGTGATGGTGCCAAAAATGGATGGCTTTACGTTAGCCAAAATGATACGACAACGCAACACCAGCATTCCTATAATTTTTTTAACAGCCAAATCACTAAAAGAAGATAAAATAAAGGGCTTTCAAATTGGTGCAGACGATTATATTACTAAGCCATTTAGTATGGAAGAATTGAAGCTGAGATTAAATGCAGTTTTAAAGCGTACTATGAGCAGCCAGGAAGAAGACGAAGTAGGTAAAATTTACGAAATTGGTAATTTTAAGTTTGACTTTACCACTCAAATGTTAGAAACAGGTGGCGAAAAACAGCGATTGACCACTAAAGAAGCACAACTATTACGGTTGCTTTGTAAAAACTTAAACAAAGTTACAGAGCGCGAAATAGCTTTAAAACGTATTTGGGGAAATGACGATTATTTTACCGCCCGCAGTATGGATGTTTTTATAACCAAGCTTAGAAAATATTTGAAGAAAGACCCTGCAGTTGAAATTTTAAACGTTCACGGCACTGGTTTTAAACTAACTGTAAACCCAGCTTAGGTTAAATTATTTTGAAACAAAGGTGAGTTTGTTTAAAGTTACCTTGGTATATTGTAATATTTTGGCAAATTATTAGCCTATAAATTATTAGTAGGTGACTGACTTATATCCACAAAGTCTTAAACTTGAACATTTAAGCTCAAGGAATTATGCGTGGATTGCTTTTCTTTTCTATATTATTATTATTTGGTTGGTATACTTTTTCAGGTTATTGGTATAACTGCAAAATAAAAAACCGTTGCGGGGTTGAAGCTGATTCTAAAAACATTGTTGAACCCGCAAAAAAAGAAGAAGTTAAAACGGTTGAAACTTCCCCAATAAAAGCTGAACTGGCAAAAAAAGAAGAAGTCAAAAAAGTTGAACCTACAAAGAAGAAGACAATAGAAATTGGCGATGCATTTATGAATAATTTGACCCCATTAAGTGTATCAGGTTATCAATTTAAAACAGGTAAACCCAAAGGTAATATTTATTTTAGTACAGATTCAACTGCTACAGCAAATCCAATAATCAATAATTCTGTAGCACCATATTTAAAGGAAATTTCAGATCATTTAAAAAGAAATTCGCTAAATAAATTACAAATAACAGGTTATTATACTAGCAAAGAAGCTTCAATTTTTAAAGGTAAAAATTTGGGTTTAGAAAGGGCAAATAACGTTAAAGACTATTTGGTAAAAGGAGGTTTAAACCAAAATCAGGTTGAAACTAAAGCTTTACAAAACAATAATTTAAGGGTAGTTAATGAAAATGTAACCGGAGCTATTAATTTGAGCCTTAAAACTATTCAAAAGCCAGCGGCAAAACCAATAGCTAAACCTGTGGTAAAACCAATAGCTAAACCTGCTTTAAAAGTTACCAAAGCAATTGAGCAAGAAACGAAAACGGTTTATTTTAAATACAACAGCAGCGATATTATAATTACCAATGAACTGCAAAATTATGTAGAACGATTAAAACTTTATCTAAAACAAAATACTGACAAAAAGGTTGTAGTTACTGGCCATACTGATAGTTTTGGCAATCGCCAACAAAACATTAACCTTGGTTTAAAACGTGCAACTTTTGTAAAACAGTTTTTAGCTAAAAGTGGTGTTATTGAAACGCAAATAAAAGTTGATAGTAAAGGCCCAGATAAACCTATAGCTTCAAACAAAACTACGGCAGGGAAAGATAAAAACAGACGAGTAGAAATAACATTTAATTAATAATAATATTTTAAAAATAAGATGCAAGATTTGAAACAATCATTTACCCAAATAAGTAGTGCAGAGTGGATGGAGATTTTAATATTACTTGGAGTAGCTACTATTTTAGGCCTTATTATAGGCTGGTTGTTACGTTCCTTTAAAGTAAAAAGCTTACGCCGTTTGTTGGGCGAAAAATCTGAGGCATACGATACTTTAGATAAAACCCATCAACAAAAATTGGGTTTTATTGCGGAAATGGAAGCAGAGAATAGTGAAATGGTAAATAGGGTTACAGTTTTAAATGATGAAATAAAAAACTTAAAACTAAAGTTAACCAATAATCAATCAACAGGTATTTTAAACGATGATGATGCTAAAGCTTTAATTGTAACCAATGATAATGAAGAACTTGGTGAAAACGAGGAAGCGCAGGGTAAAGCGGGTTGGCTACAACGAGTTAGAAATGTTTTTGCCTCCAATCAAGCTGTAGTGTCTGAAAAAGATAATGAAGTTTCTTTTCAAGAAAAATTAGATGCTTCAAACAATATGATAGAACGTTTGCTAAGTTCAAATGAAAGGTTAGAAGATGAAAATGAGCAACTTAATAAAAAACTATTAAGTTTAGAAGAAACAGTTGCTAAAAATGAAGTAGCAGCAGTGACAACAGCAACGCCAGCACCTACAATTATTAAAAAAGAAATTGATGCTGATAAAGTTAATAAATATACCAGCAGCTTAAAAGATGCCAAATTAACTAGTCAGGAATTATTAAAACGTATTGAGGAATTAGAAGTTTACAACGGAAAAATAATAAAGCAATTAGAACAAGAAACAGAAGAGAAAGCCTTAACCCAAAAAAAACTGACAGAAAATGGCGATTATAAATCCAAGTATTTAGAATTAGCACCAAAATTTGAAACAGTTGAGATTGATAATACAAAACTTAAAGCAGAAATGGGTCAGCTAAAATCATCGGCTCAAACTGATATACTAAAAAATGATCTTAAAAGCAAAGAGGATGCTTTAGCTTTGCTAAAAAGTGAAAAACAAGCACTAACTACAAAATTAGAAGATGCTGCCAAAGCTTTAGCTATCTGTAATGAAGAACAAACAACCTTAAAAACTAAGTTAGAAGGCGCAATAAGCAAAAGTAAAATAAGCGAAACTCAACAACAAAAGGTTGCAACTATACCAGCGCCAGCGAAAGCTCCGGTTGTAGAAAAAACTCCAATTGTAGAAAAAGCTCCGGTTGTAAAAAAAGCTCCGGTTGTAAAAAAAGTAGAAGAAAGCAAACCTGCTTTAGAAACTTCTCACGATATAATGGCTCGCATTAAAAACAAAGCCAATTCAATTGATTTTAGTAGAATTGGAGCGGGTAATGCAAGTGCAAAAGATGATTTAAAAAGAGTAAAGGGAATAGGGGAGTTTGTTGAAAAAAAATTGAATGCGCTTGGCATTTATCATTTTAAACAATTAGCAAAACTTACGGATGGTGATATGGATAAAGTTAATGATGCCATTGAATTTTTTCCTGGTAGAATTAAACGTGACAAATGGGTAGAGCAAGCCTCAAAATTGGCCGGTGAATAAACATAAATAGGCAAAAATATTGAATGGAGTATTTTATATTTTTTTGAAATACTCCATTCAGTAATTACTTATAAACTTGTATCGTTTTAATAGTTAAAAACTTAAACTACAATTAAAACATAGCACTTCCACATAATATAAAATAGTTTTATGTGTAGTAATTGAATTAGCACTTCACTTTTTTGGGCTATACATAGGGCTTGCTGACTTTCTCCAAAGCCATCAACACATTTAGCAAAATCACATTCAATTATTTGCTACAGCTGCTTGTCTGATGCTATTGTAGCATATAAAATTCAATAAATAAGCAATACAGGCTTGCATACCGCAGCCCAAATAAGCCCAAAACCAGTATTTTTTTTCTTGCTGCTTGTTCAGTTTATTTT